>ERZ1023633.305-NODE-305-length-21354-cov-8.999671_pt1 | contig 21354 bp, 20 predicted proteins | sample MGYA00380333_ERZ1023633 | MGnify/ENA primary metagenome ERZ1023633 (study PRJEB33179, sample SAMN07448972) | human gut metagenome | biome: Human-gut; feature: Human associated habitat; material: Faeces | host: Homo sapiens | place: India: Bhopal | collected...
TGCCCACTTCAAATCCTGCTGCAAAACGCGCATTTCTTCCCCAACAGATACACGGAATATAATCCGATTTTCCATAAGACCGGTTGACTGCTACCAGCAGATCCGCAATCTCTCTTCCAAGTGGAGTCTTCCTGTAAACGCTGTCTTTGCAAATAAAGCCATCAAGAAAAATCTGGTTCGTCTCATGATCCTCTTCCGGTGCCTCCACAAGTTCAAACTCTCTCGCAAATACAGAAAGTACAAGACGGTTTTTGTGCTCCTCATGTCGATTAAAGGATCGGAACTGTCCGGTCACATACACATACTGACCATTGCAGTCGGATTTTACATCGACCAGACGCTCCGATACCATGACCGGTATGTAATCTACAAAGTTGGAGAGGCGGTTTACTGATACTTCTACCATATAAAAGCCTTCCCCATACACTTCGTGACTAAACACAAAATCCGATACAATTTCTCCGATAATCGTTACCTGGTTGTTTTCAAACATTTTATCTGCCATGAATTTTCTCCCTTCCTTTTGTGGAAATATTTGTTAGGGTTATGTTTTACCATTTATTCATTGCAAGAAATCATCAAAGTATGTCGATAAAAAAACAGATGTGAACAGCAACATTTTTCGCCATATTTTTCACTAAACATAGAAGAAACTCTTGCGAAAATGCATTTTTATGATAAAATGGTACAGGTTATAATACACAAAGAGATATGTATAATAGAAAAGAAGGTAAATTATGGTAACAACAAGAGATGATATTCGTAATATAGCAATTATCGCCCATGTCGATCATGGTAAAACGACTCTGGTCGATGAATTGTTAAAACAAAGCGGTGTGTTCCGTGCCAATCAGGAAGTGCAGGAGCGCGTCATGGACTCTAACGATATCGAGCGTGAGCGTGGTATCACTATCTTGTCCAAAAATACTGCCGTATTTTATAAGGATACAAAAATCAACATCATAGATACTCCAGGACATGCCGATTTCGGTGGTGAGGTTGAGCGAGTTCTCAAGATGGTAAACGGTGTTGTTCTCGTAGTAGATGCGTTCGAAGGAACCATGCCACAGACAAAATTCGTACTGATGAAAGCACTGGCTTTGAATCTTCCGGTTATTGTCTGCATCAACAAAATTGACCGTCCGGAAGCCAGACCTGCCGAAGTTATCGATGAAGTATTAGAGCTTTTTATGGATCTGGATGCTTCCGACGAGCAGCTTGACTGCCCATTTATTTATGCATCCGCAAGAGACGGATACGCAATGTACAACCTCGATGATGAGAAGAAAGATATGACACCTCTCTTCGAAACGATCGTAAACTATATTCCGGCACCAACCGGTGATCCGGATGCCAGCACACAGGTACTGATCAGCACCATCGATTATAATGAGTATGTCGGACGTATCGGTATCGGTAAAGTAGACAACGGTTCCCTGAAAGTCAATCAGGAAGCAGTCGTTGTCAACCACCATGATCCTGACAAGCTTGAAAAAGTGCGTATCAGCAAGCTTTATGAATTCGACGGACTAAATAAGGTAGATGTCACAGAAGCAAAGATTGGTTCGATCGTAGCAATCTCCGGTATTGCGGATATCCACATCGGAGATACTATCTGCTCACCGGAAAACCCACAGGCGATTCCGTTCCAGAAGATTTCCGAGCCGACCATTTCCATGAATTTTATCGTAAACGACAGTCCTCTCGCCGGACAGGAAGGAAAATTTGTCACTTCCCGTCACATCCGCGACAGACTGTTCCGCGAATTAAATACGGATGTATCACTTCGTGTCGAAGAAACGGACAGCCCAGACAGCCTGAAGGTTTCTGGCCGTGGTGAACTTCACTTATCCGTCCTGATTGAAAACATGCGCCGTGAAGGTTATGAGTTCGCAGTCAGCAAAGCCGAAGTTCTTTATCACTATGATGAAAATGGCAAGAAACTTGAGCCAATGGAGCTTGCTTATGTCGATGTTCCAGACGAATTTACCGGAGCTGTTATATCCAAGCTGCAGCAGCGTAAAGGTGAACTTCAGAATATGGGTTCTATCGCCGGCGGCTATACAAGATTAGAATTTAAGATTCCATCCCGCGGTCTCATCGGTTATCGTGGAGAGTTCATGACCGATACAAAGGGTAATGGTATCATCAATACAATGTTCGATGGCTATGAGCCATTCCGTGGAGAAATTGCTTACCGTTCCACTGGCTCTCTGATTGCTTTCGAGACGGGTGAATCCGTAACTTACGGTCTGTTCTCCGCTCAGGAGCGTGGTACACTCTTCATCGGACCTGGTGAGAAAGTTTATTCCGGTATGATCATCGGACAGAGTTCGAAAGCTGAAGATATCGAACTGAACGTATGTAAGAAGAAGCATCTGACCAATACACGTTCTTCTTCCGCTGACGAAGCACTGACACTGGTTCCACCACGTAAGTTAAGTCTTGAGCAGGCATTGGATTTCATCGATACCGACGAACTTCTTGAAGTTACCCCGGAAAGTCTCCGTATCCGTAAGAGAATCCTTGATCCTACCATGCGTAAAAGAGCATCAATTGCAAGAAAGAATGCAATGAAATAATATAGATGATTACAAAAAACCCCGGCAGGCAAAAGCCTCCCGGGGGTTTTTTTGTATCCGATTGATTATGCTTTTATCTTATCTTGGTTCCGGACGATGTTTCATATCACGAATAGGGATATTTGCAACAAGTGCAGGAACTGTTCCGTTATTGGAATCGGATTCCGTCTCTGTAATTTTCACATCAAGTGCTTCCGCATCAATATCCATATAACGGGATATGACCTCAATGATATCATTTTTCATCATTTCCATCATCTCAGAGGAACAGTTGGCGCGGTCTGAAACGAGCACCAGCTTCAAGCGGTCCTTTGCGACATTGCCTGAAGTTTTCTTTTTAAATAAATCCATTATTCCCACAATAAATATCCCCCTTTAATTTTTCTTAAACATATCTTTCAACTTTTCGAAAACTCCATGCTTTTGGTTCAGATCCAGTAATGGAACCTCTTCACCCAATATGCGGTGACATATATTCATATATGCCTTTCCTGCCAGACTGTTTGTACCAACAAGTGGCTCTCCACGGTTGGTAGAAACAACGATCTGTTCATCATCCGGTACGGCACCAATCAGATTGACGGCAAGAATTTCCGTAACATCATCTACATTCATCATATCTCCACGTTTTACCATATCGACACGCAGACGGTTGACAATCAAGTCAATGCGTTTCATCTCATTTGCTTCAAGCAAACCAACAATACGGTCTGCATCACGGATTGCAGACACCTCAGGTGTTGTAACAACAAGTGCACGATCTGCTCCTGCAACTGCATTTTTGAATCCCTGCTCAATACCTGCCGGACAATCAAGCAAGATATAATCAAACTCTTCACGAAGCTCATTGATAAGTTCTACCATCTGCTCCGGTGTAACCGCATCCTTGTCTCTGGTCTGTGCAGATGGAAGAAGACAAAGCTCCGGGTATTTCTTATCCTTGATCAGTGCCTGACGAATACGGCATTTTCCTTCAACAACGTCCACCAGATTATATACAATACGATTTTCCAGACCCATAACAACATCCAGATTGCGCAATCCGATATCCGTATCAATCATAACAACTTTTTTATTTAACTGTGCAAGACCTGTACCTATATTTGCTGTGGTTGTGGTCTTTCCTACACCACCCTTTCCCGATGTGATAACGATTACTTCGCTCATTAAATTCTTTCCTCCTACGTTTCTAAATGGTATTTAAAATATTTTTTGTAATTGGTTCAATATAAATATTTCCATCTTTTGCAATGGCAATCTGTGCTTCATTTTCCGTCTGTTTTTTCTTACGGCGCGTACGTTGCTTCTGTTCTGCCTGATCCGGACTCTTTGCAATCAGATCACCAATCTGAATCTGAATCGGCTTCATATCCAATGCAAAAACAAAACAGCTTCTGTCTCCCGTACATCCTGCGTGAACGTTACCTTTGAGTGCACCAAGAATTATGATATTTCCCTGTGCAATAATTTTTGCACCTGGATTCACATCTCCTATGATCGTAACACTTGATTCACTGGAAATCACCTGTCCAGATCTGAGCGTGCCGCGGTAAAACTGCTCCGGAACACTAATCGGTGCTGTATTCTCACATTCCTGCTGCACTGCGCCATAAAAAGCCTCGACCTGCTCTTTCATGATTGCTTCCTGCTTTGTTCCTTTTTCCACAATGCATAAAATCTCTATTGTAGTATTTTTTTCTATGGCTGCAATAATCTGTTGTTCCTCATCATCTGAAAGTGCTCTTCCCTCAAATGCAAGTGCAAGTTTCGCATTTTTAAAAAAACTGCTGGATGCTTTAAATTTTTCAACAACATCCTTTAACAAATCGTCAAATGCAACATCCGGATTTAAAACCAGATTGATTCCATATTTATTACTCTTTATTGTAACCGACTGTGACATGAATACCTCCAATTTCATTTAAAATGAAATTCATTACCCCTCATTATACATTTTTATGACTGTTCGTGCAACCTTTCAAAACTGTTATTCCATTCACAGTTATAGTTTTCCATATACCTCCATCGGAACATATGCCTTGATTTCGATTCCTTCCGGTACATATTCCTCGGAAACAAGTTCTCCTTTCTCCCGGACAAGTTGTATGATACCTGCCTGTGCATAGGGGATAACACGTTCAATATAAACTTTGTCTTCGCGCAGCATTTCCTGCAAGAGAGCCTTGATTTCATCCAATCCCTGATTATTCGCTGCCGATATCTGTAGAATATGGTCTGCACGGAAATCCTGCAAAGGTTCTTCCTCAGTGCGCTGATCCATTTTGTTGAACAGCGTGACCATCTTCTTATTCTTTACTCCGAGATGATCCAATGTCTCATAAACTATATGCATCTGTTTGTCCATCTGCGGATTCGAAGCATCTACAACATGGAAAATATAGTCTGCATATTTTGCTTCTTCAAGTGTGCTTTTAAACGCCTCGATCAAATGATGCGGAAGCTTACGGATAAATCCTACCGTGTCTGTCAAAAGCACCTGCTGATGTCCATCCAGTTCCAACATACGGGTGGTCGGGTCGAGTGTTGCAAAAAGCTTATCTTCTTCAAGTACCTCTGCATCGGTCAGATGATTTAACAGTGTCGATTTGCCAGCATTCGTATAACCGACGATTGCCACAACCGGTACTTCGCTTTTGGCTCGTTTTGCGCGGGTAATCTCACGATGTTTGACCACTTCCTTCAATTCACGATTTAGCTGGGCAATGCGGTCATTAATCAGTCGACGGTCAATCTCCAGCTTCTTTTCTCCTGGTCCTCTCGTTCCAATACCACCACCAAGACGAGACATCGTTTTTCCAAGACCGCTAAGCCGGCTGAGCCGGTACTTTAACTGTGCCAGTTCGACCTGTATTTTTCCTTCACTGGTCGTTGCACGCGCTGCGAAAATATCCAGAATGATCAATGTACGATCCATGACTTTGGTATCTAACATGTTTTCAAGATTGCGAAGCTGCGCCGGAGACAATTCATCATCGCACACAATGCCAGTAGCTCCTGTCTGTGCAATAAGCAGCGCAATCTCTTCTACTTTTCCGGTTCCCACATAAGTGCCCGGATGTATGGTCTCACGCTTTTGAATCAACGTGCCCACAACGGTAGCGCCAGCAGTCTTGACCAGTTCCGCAAGCTCTGTCACGGAATCTTCCGCATCATCGCCCTCCTGCTCGCTGACTCCTACTAAAATTACTTTTTCTTCAATTTCTTCGATTTCCTGTGGTTTTGCCATTATCTAGTCTCCAAAAATGTACTTTCTTTCTGTGCATCCTCATCGGACGGATACTCTTCCAGATAATCTTTGAGCATCGTTTTGGCGGAATCAAAATCTCCGCTATACTCGTATGCAGTAATCGCACTTTTCATAAGATTCTGCTTATTCGGAACTTTCTCAAGTGCAAGTCCCGCATTAAAATACGTCAGTGCTTCCTCATAATCTCCATCGTTCAATTCCGAACTCCCAAGATCATACAATTCATAAGAAGTAGCAACTCCACTATCGAGATACTCCTTTACATAAGACTGTGCCTTATCGGTATCTCCCTGTGCTTCATACGTCAGTCCAAGATAATAAGATGCTTTCTGCTGACCATCTTCCTTTGCCTTGGTGAGGTCGGTAACAGCCGTCTTATAATCCCCTAAAAGATAACTGATCTGTCCCTTGTACAAAAGGTCCTCTGCCTTCTCTCCTTTGATTTCCATAGCCTGATTCAGATATTTCTGCGCATTCTCTTTTGCTCCATGATTTTTCATGGACTGATAAATTCCAATGTACAATTCGTAATCTTTTTTGTCCTGTTTTACGGCTTCTTCATAATCTGCTAATGCTTTCTTTTCTTCTCCTATATCATAATAGAGATTTCCACGCAGATAGTATGCCCGTCCATCTTTATTATATTTGATGATTGCATTATAAGTCTCTAAGGCATCATCCTTTGCACCGCTTAAATACTGTGCCTGCGCCTTGTAAAAACAGATATCGATTTCCTTCTCGCCCACTTTGCCGAGTGACTGGTTCAATGCATTCTGAAATGCCTTGATCGCATCCTCATAATTTCCACTCTCCAGACAATTGATGCCGTACTGTCGATACGCATCCTGCTCGGTTGTGTCTTTTGATCCGCATGCTGCAAGAGACAGCGCAAGAACTGCTGCAAGCATGATTGAAACTATACGCTTTTTCATTCTATGTTCTCTCTTTCTTTTGATAGAGTTCCTTATCAACTGCACTTCTACTATCTTATCATATCCAGAATAAAAAAACATCCATATTCCAAAGATTCTGTAAATGTATTTAACGTTCCAAACCTGATTCAATAAATCTACCGCTGCGTATGCAATGCTTTCATGTGCATATCAGATTAAATGTTTTTATAACAAATTCATGACATAAAAACGCGGGAACCGAAAGAACCGGTTCCCGCGTGAGGAGGAATAATTTAAAATATGAATAGAAAATTTACTATAATTTATTTTTATGACAGTTTCCAAATTTCTTTGTTGTACTGTTCAATCGTACGGTCAGATGAGAAGAATCCGGCCTTGCTGATATTTACAAGCATCTTCTTAGCCCATGCTTTACGATCTGCATATGCATCGTATGCTTTCTCTCTTGTCTCGATATATGAATCGAAATCAGGGAATGTCATGAACCAGTCTTTATTCAGAAGTTCGTTGTACAGACGCTCTAAGTTCTCTGTGCATCCAACAGACTTCACAGTATCACTTACGATAAAGTCAACAGCTCTCTTTAAGTTGGAATCTTTCTCATAGTAACTTCTTGAATTATAATCGCCTCTTGCATAACGGTCGATAACGGTCTGTGAATCCTCACCGAATGTAAAGATATTGTCATCTCCAACAAGCTCTGCGATCTCTACGTTTGCACCATCCATAGTTCCCAATGTGAGTGCTCCGTTTAACATAAACTTCATGTTACCGGTTCCGGATGCCTCCTTGGATGCAAGGGAAATCTGCTCGGAAATATCACATGCAGGAATCATCTTCTCAGCCATGGTTACATTGTAGTTTTCTACCATAAATACTTTTAAGTATGGGCTTACTTCCGGATCATTGTTGATGATCTGCTGTAAGCAGAGAATCAAGTGAATGATATCCTTTGCGATGATGTAAGCAGGTGCTGCCTTTGCTCCAAAGAATACAGTGATTGGAGTTGCAGGCTTTTTGCCCTCTTTGATCTCAAAATATTTATGAATGACATAGAGTGCATTCATCTGCTGTCTCTTGTACTCATGAAGTCTCTTAACCTGAATATCATAAATGGAATTCTCATCAATATCAAATCCCTGCTTCATATTAAGGTAATTCTTCAGATCTGCTTTCTTTCCAGCCTTTACTGCAAGAAGACGATCTAATACTGCATCATCATTGACATAGTTGCCAAGTTTCTCTAACTCGTTTGCATCTTTCTTCCAGCCATCCCCGATGAGCTCTGTAATCATTGCAGATAATTCAGGGTTGCAGGACATAAGCCAACGACGGAATGTAATACCGTTTGTCTTATTGTTGAACTTCTCCGGATAAAGCTTGTAGAAGTTATTTAACTCACTGTTCTTTAAGATTTCTGTATGAAGGTAAGCAACACCATTTACGCTGTATCCGTAATGGATATCCATGTGTGCCATATGAACCAGACCATCTTTGATAATATAAGTACTCTCATCACTTACTTTTGCACGTACACGGTTGTCTAATTCACGAATAATTGGCATCAACTGTGGAACAGCCTTGTCTAAGAAGTAAATTGGCCATTTCTCCAATGCTTCTGCAAGGATTGTATGGTTGGTGTATGCACATACCTTTGCAACAATATCAATTGCCTCGTCCATCAGGATTCCTCTTTCCTGAAGGAGACGGATCAGCTCCGGAATAACCATGGAAGGATGGGTATCGTTAATCTGTACAGTTGCATAATCAGCTAAATCATGTAAGTTAGATCCCTTTGCAACAGCCTCGTCAAGAATCAGTCTTGCAGCATTGCTTACCATAAAATACTGTTGGTAAACACGGAGCAGACGACCCTTCTCATCGGAATCATCCGGATATAAGAACAAAGTCAGGTTCTTCTGGATATCTTCCTTATTGAAATCAATGGTGTCTCCAACAATGCTCTCATCTACAGTCTCAATATCGAAAAGACGAAGCTTTGTTGTACGGTTGTTGTAACCAACAACATCAATATCATATAATCTGGACTGTACGGTAAATCCACCGAACTGTACCGGATATGTGATATCTGTCTTTGTCAGCCAGCTGTCCTCTGTAATCCATGGATTTGGTGTTTCTTTCTGCAGGTTGTGATCGAATACCTGCTTAAATAATCCATAATGATAATTTAATCCTACACCATCACCATTCAAACCAAGTGTAGCAATAGAATCAACAAAACATGCTGCCAGACGGCCAAGACCACCGTTTCCAAGTGAAGGCTCAAGCTCGATTTCCTCAATCTCTCCGATGTTCTTTCCGGATGCCTCTAACTCGGATTTTACATCATCATAAATTCCAAGGTTGATCAGGTTGTTGGATAAAAGCTTTCCAATTAAGAACTCTGCGGAAATGTAATACAGTTTCTTCTTTCCTTCGTTACTTACTTTATCTTCAGCCATCTGCTTTGTCATATCAAGCAGTGCAAAATAGATTTCTTCGTTGCTGCACTTTTCGATTGTTTTGTTATACTTCATCGATACTGCTTTCGCTAATGTCATTTTTCTTTCCTCCCTAATTAAAACCTCACGACCCCTATCCGTGTTTTATTTGATAGTCTAAGTATATTCACTTTTGCATTTTTATTCTTGTCATATTCACGCAAAAACTAATACTATTCTATCATTTTTCATATACTACGCAATGGGTTCTGTTATTATTCACCAATTTCACCCCTTGATAATTAGTAAATAAGCACAAAAGCCGGCAAAAGAATTTACAAACAATTCTGCTTTTGCTAAGATGTGGATATGAATATACTTGAATATGAAAATTACCATGAAAATGTAACACACGGAGATATCATTTTCCCTTACAATACGTATCTGTGCTCTATTCCGCTTGACTTTCCACGGGTACCTCTGCACTGGCATGACGAGGTGGAACTTATTTATATAAAGAAAGGACGGGGTGCTGTGACAATAGACTTCCACCAATACAAAGTGCAGGGACCAACACTGCTTCTCATTCTCCCCGGTCAGCTCCATTCCATCGAACAATATGAAAATGATGCGATGGAGTACGAAAATATCATTTTTCATCCAAGCATGCTGATTTCCAAACAGGCGGACACCACCGCTACCGGATTTCTTCTGCCACTGTTTGCCGGTCAGGTCACAGTTCCTACTGTTTTCACGCCTGTCTATCCATACTACACAGATGTGGTAGCACCGATCGATGCCTGTGATGAAATCTGTAAAACCATGCCACAGGGATATGAGCTTTATATCAAAAGCAAGCTCTACGAATTCTTCTTTATCCTGGATAACCGCTGCCGGAACTTAAGCACCAGCAAAGGAAACCGTAAAACTCTGGACAAAATAAAAGTTGTCCTCAAATATATTGAGAACAACTATATGAACCGGATTTCCATCGCCGATATCTCCACGACCATCGATTTCTCGGAATCTCACTTTATGCGTTATTTTAAAGAAACGATGGGAACTTCCTTTGTGGATTATCTGCGCGACTATCGTCTGACGATGGCATCCCGCCTTCTGACTACATCCGATTCCGCGATTCTTGACATTGCCTCCGAGACCGGATTTGACAATCTCTCCTATTTTAATCGCGTGTTCAAAAAAAAATACGGCATGACACCGCGCCAGTTCCGCTCCGAGAGTTTTCCGGATAAGGAAGACAATTAAAAGAAATAGCCGGAAAAGAGCAATGCACAGACAGCTGCTGCCACGACATCACTGATGCTGTGCACACCGGAAATCACACGAATCACCGCAATCCCTGTCGCACATACAATCATTGCAATCCCTATTGGCATATTGACTGGAAAAAACACCAGCGCAATGATTGTTGCAGAAAACACATGACGGCTTGGCCAGGAATGTCCCTTTGTATCTTTCGGGATTACGGGTGGCATCCCAAACCTCTCATAGGGTCTTGGGAAATTTAAGATTGCCCGTACAACTGTCACGCAGATAAATCCATTCATCGGATAAATGATTGTATCTGTCAGCCTTGGATCTTTGTGCCACAACATCCAGAGCAGCAGGCACGGATAGGCGATAAAAACCAGTCCGGTCAGTATTTTATTTGCCATATGTAATGACTTAGCCAGTTTCGGATTATCACGAAACGGCTGAGTCATTTTCATATAAGTTTCTTTTCTCATAAGTAATCGTTCTTTCTAACGGCTGGTTGTATTATTTGTATTATTCTTCGTCGTATTGTTGTTGGTTTTGTTGTCTGTGGTATTTTTTGAATTGTTGTTTCCATTGGTATTGTCTGCATCATCTCCATCTACCATATCTTCCACACCATCAACCACTGCATCTCCGGCATCCTTGACGCCGTCTACCACACCATCTCCGACATCTTTGATATCATCCCCGATATTGTCCACATCGTTCTTTACATTGTTGCCGTTATTGGTGTTATTTCCATTTGTAGTTCCATTGTTTGTTCCGTTGTCAACCGTACCGTTGTTTGTGTCATTTGCGTTGGTATCCATCATCGTATTCTGGGTATCGTTTGTATTGTTATCGTTTGTTCCACAGGCTGCAAACAATCCCATGCTTCCAACTAACAGACAGCATACCATAAATAGTTTCCATTTTTTCATTTTAAATATCTCCTTTTTATTATATTACGAAGGTAGTATGAACGCAAACGTTTCCTTTTATGCACAATATTCCAATTTACTTGAAGATTTTTCCACATACGTCCTTACTCTTGTACCAGCATCTAATGTTTCTTCATCTTTGGCTGTGTGATCAGCGATGCAATATAGGAAAAAACAAGCGCTGCCGAAAGGCCCGCTGCACAGTTCTTAAATCCTCCAAGAAATATTCCCAGGAAACCTTCCTTATCCACCATTTCTTTTACACCTTTCCAGAGATTATTTCCAAATCCAAGCAATGGTACATTTGCTCCCGCTTTCGCCCATTTTGCAAATGGTTCATACAGACCAACTGCACCGAGCACAGCACCCAGGCATACCAGCAGTACCATGATACGGCCCGGCATCATTTGTGTTTTTTCCATAAGAATCTGACAGAGTGCACATATGGCACCACCTACAACAAATGCAATTACATAATCCATCTTATTTTCCTCCCGATTCAAGTACCACGCCGTGTGCGATGCCCGGTATGCTCTGTCCTTCATTGAAACTTACGGTAGACAAAAGGGCACCTGTTGGCACAAACAGTATTCTTTTCATGATTCCATCCTGCAGTCTCGGAAGGAAATGCGCGCTCAGTGTAGAGGCCGCACAGCCACATCCAGAGCCACCGGATCCGGTTCCCTGTGTTTTGTTATCATAAATCAGCATCCCACAATCCTGATGGACCTTGCTGATGTCATACCCTTTTTTGTTAAGCAGATCTATGAGTATCTCATGCCCGACTTCTCCCAGATCTCCGGTAACAATTGCATCATAGTCTTCTGGCTGCCGGTCAAAGTCAGTCAGATTCTGCGCGATGAGTTCTGCCGCTGCAGGTGCCATGACAGCTCCCATGTTCATGGAATCTTTGATTCCATAGTCAACGATTTTTCCGGTCGTGACACCTGCAATTTTTGCAAGTACCTTATATGCATTTTCTTCCTTTTGCTTTTTTGCAGATGCCAGAATAAAGGCTCCCGCTCCGGTGACCGTCCATGTTGCAGAAACCGGACGCTGGTTCGCATATTCAAGCGGAAACCGAAACTGCTTTTCCGCGCTCGCAAAATGACTGGAAGTAACCGCCGCCACATGATCCGCATATCCTGCAGCAACTGTCATGGATGACAATGCAAGTGCCTCCCCACAGGTCGAACATGCGCCATACAAACCAAACAGGGGAATCTCAAATGTCTTTAATCCGAAGGAAGATGCTATCAGCTGTCCAAGAAGATCTCCCGCAAACAGGTAACGCATGTCCTCCGGCTTTTTGTCCGCCTTGCCCAAAGCAAGCGTCAATGCCTCCTGCTGCAGACTGCTCTCCGCCGCCTCCCAGGTGTCCTGTCCAAATTTGTCATCCGAACCGATGCAGTCAAATTCTTCTGCCAGCGGCCCTTCTCCCTCTTTTGTACCAACCACCGATGCTGTACCAATAATAAAAGGAGCCTCTGAAAAACAGAGACTCCCTTTTCCAATTTGCTGGTTCATACAATCTCTCCTTTCTGCCTGCCAGAACTTAACATTCTGCCAACTTTCAATTTGGAGATAGTATGTCGCAAACCAGATTATTTATGCACCTTCAAACTGTACAACCGAATCTACTTTGTAATCGGAAAGAACTTCACGTCCGTTAAGATCACTCAGTTCGATCAAAAACAGCGCTTCCACAACTTCACCGCCCAGCTCTTCAACCAGTTCTGCAGCAGCTTTCATAGTTCCACCGGTTGCAATCAGATCATCCAAAAGAACCACTTTTTCGCCCTTTTGGATTGCATCCTTGTGAATCTCGATGGTTGCTGTGCCGTACTCTAAATCATAGGTCTTAGAAACCGTTTCACATGGAAGTTTGCCTTTCTTGCGAATTGGAACAAATGGCTTATGAAGCAGATAAGAAAGTGGCATACCAAAAAGGAATCCACGGGATTCTGCACCTGCGATCACATCAAAATCCACGCCCTCTAATTTCTTTGCAAGCTCATCAATTGCAAGCTTGAGTCCATCTGCGTCCTGCAGAATACTTGTCACATCACGGAATATAATTCCCTTCTCTGGGAAATCCGGAATATTTCGAATGTACTCTTTTAATTCTTTCATAATGTCCCTCTCAATCAAGAAATTTATTGTATCTAAGCTTCATTATAGAACTTTCTTCCAGCAATCGCAAGCTACAGACTATCGCATTTGTCCATGAACCATAATCAACCTATATCTATTTTACCGGTTTCCATCCGTCTTCCGCCCGCCGGATCACATCCTTTACCGTCAGAACATCATTTTGGAAAACAAAGCGGATATCATATGCATCGAATGCCATGCCATAAATGTAATCCGGCTTTTTGTTGTATGCCGCCCGCGGATCCTGCGCCAGCACTTCGATTGCTGCCTTCTGCAATGTTTCCGGAATTCTTGCAAGAAGTTTCGGCGGGAAATCTACCTCTATCCGGTCAGACTGATGACGATCCGCAAATCCTCCCTTTGCATCTGGATGCGCATCCGCATAAGGCAGATACGGTTTGATATCATAAATCGGTGTCCCATCTAATAAATCCACACCGGAAACCACAAGAATGGGACCATCATTCTCATTGATCCGCACCTCTTCGAGCTTTACACAGGAAAGACCTATGGAATTCGGTCGAAATGGAGACCTTGTTGCAAACACGCCTTTTTTCTCTTTACCTCCGAGCCGCGGTGGTGCTACCGTAGCATGAAAAGTATCCTGCTTTGCCTTGGAAAACTCCCACAAAAGCCACAGATGTGAAAACTCTTCGATTCCTTTTACTGCATCCGGATTGCGGAATTTCGGTTCAAAAACAATGGTTCCTTTTGCATTGGTAGCCAGTCCGCTCTGTCTGGGAATGCCGAACTTTTCCGGAAACGGGGTGTGAATATGTGCAATATATTCCATGTTTTTCTCCTACTTGACACACTTTTGCTGACATACTTTACATCTCATAATATTTCATGTTTTCGAGCAGTCCCGGTGTCAGCTGTGCACCGGTCGCCTCATATTTATCATACATTGCCCGCAGTTTCTTGCGCTTTCGTTCATTGTCAGCTTCAAGCTTCATGAAACCTTTCTGATACTGTGGATTCGCCATCAAGGCACTGCGCACTTCTTTTGCAAACGGGCAGTATTTCATCAGAATGCTCCGCGCCACTTTGTTCAGTCGGAAACTTCCCTGCGACTCATATTTCATCCAATTGTCATAATCTTTGACAAACACTTCCTTCTGGCTGTTGCGGCAACGGGCCAGATCTGTTTTTATCTTATCCTTTGCCTCGGCAGACAATTCACTGTTTTTGCGATAAAACTGCATATAATCACAATATTCCGAAGTCAGGGACGGTTCCCTTAGATCATTCCAGTAAACGCCCTGAATCTTCCGGCAGATTTCCCAACGGTAACGGGCAATGGTCTCACGCATGAGATCTTCCAGATCCACACTAGTAAACATCGGGAAAAGAAAGCGGGCCGGTGTATCATTTTTGACCCCTGCGGTCTCCTGCCACATGAGTGCACGCGATCCGACATTCGGCATAAGGATAATGTCCGGCAGGACTTCTTTCATAATCCATTCCTGCTTGATTCCATGCTCCGGGTCGGTAAACATGACCTCACGGTAAAAAGCAGAATAATCCAGGCAACGGACACTGTTGATCGCGGCCTCGATTTTCTCGACCGTGACCGCCATCTTCTCAATATTTCCAATGAAATCACTCTGTTGAATCACCGGACAGAAATCGTGCAGATGACCGCTGGTCACACGATTCGCTGTGCGGAACATATTCTGAACTTCATAGGCAACTTTCTGTCTTCCATCGGCCTTTGCCGCTCTCATCTGTTCTTCTGTAATGTTGCCCTGCTTAAACTGTTGTTGCAAAGCCCCCGCATAATCCATGTTCATCTCATTGATGCAAGGCTCACAGTCTCCATGATAAATGCGAAGCAGCCAGTCATACATTGTATATACATGCTGCGACTGAAACAGCCCGATGGAATCTACGAGATTATACAAGGCATTCGTAAGATTCTCCCCGAGATTTTCCGCATCCATAAACCCAAAATCCAGAAACATCTGAATCATCGGTGATGGTTTGATCAGATCCTCCGTCGAACGCAAAAAAGTCCGCAGATAAATTTCATAGAACTTCCGGCCGACTTCTCTTGTATTCTGCTCCTTTAATGCCGTCCGGAATGCATGAATGTCTTCATTTGCATAACCTGCATATTCCATAATGCGCGCAACACAATCCTCTTTTGCCACATAAACTCTGTCCACAGATAAGCCTTCAAAATTACTGCCGGCACATCTTTGTTGTGCCTCTTCCATGCAGTCTCCATAGACACCAAGTTTTTGCATCACTTCTACGATGGCAATCATCTGCCCCTTTTCCCATGTGATATCATTTCCTTTTCGGGAACGGGCAACGGTCAGATCATAATACAAATGAAACAGATCATCCTTCGTCTCGGCAAACAAAATCTCCTTATTCCGAAGAATATAATTTACCATCTCGCCAATGCCCAACGTCACACGATGCATCTGCGCCGACGCTTCCATGATTGCACCGACACATAGGTTGTCGTCTTTGATCATCAGCTGCATATATTCTTTTAAATAATTTTTTACCAGGCTATCACTGTTTCGAAGTTCCCAGTCCTCCGCACGATGCTGCAGATTCAGTGCCTCAAAATATTCCATTCGGGCAAACGGCTGCTCATCCACAAGCAGCTGGCTGCACCGGTTCTTATAATCATTATAAAATTCTTCTGTTTTTGCATGCAAAAGCTGTACTTTGCGATACAGATCCGTATACAGACACAACGCCTGCTGGCGCTGTTCTATCGCGGTCCTCAAAAATACCGGACGGAAATTTTCATTTTTGGCAAGTATATTGGATAAATCCTGCGAATTTTTACATGGAATCGTAATGACAGTCGTATCTTCCCTTGCCACATAATCACAACCGAACCATCCGGTCTCTAAAATTCCGATAATGGAATTGCGTTTCATGACGATTTTCACAAAAGAAAACCGGCACTCTACGCTTCCCTCCTGAATGAGATACCATTCCATTACTTTATCCTGTCTTCTGGCAATCAGGCCGCCTTTTTTTACTTTTAATACTTTCATCGTTTAATCTTCAAATACAGGAATACTCTTACGATATCGTAATGTAATATTGTCAATCTCAAGTCCTGTTGCTCCAAAATAAATTTTAATATAGTGACACGATCCAAATACTGTTCCAAATGCTCTCTTATCCGTAAACCATTCTCCCTCCGATCCACGGAAAGAAATCATCTCTTTGAATACGTTATCGTAATACAATGTGATCGGCAACTGTGACAGTTCTCCCAATGACGAACGGGCAGTAATCTCAATGTCATACTCTGCACTCTCTGCATTGATGCCGAATACAATCGTTGCCCCCATCTGGGTATCCCAGTCTTTTCCCGGAATATAAACATCACCGTTTGCATCCGACTCATAGTAAATGATGTCATCGATTGCCGCATCTTCCTCGGTATCACCCTTGCGATCTTCTAACTCTTCATCGGATATCATATCCATTTCATAGAGCATGGCCGGAGATTTCAAAATAAATCCGAGAATATTTCTGGCGTTTCTCTGCAACTGTCCGCGGGTGATACGCCCATCCGCCAAAGCTTCTATCAGATTATCCTGTGTCTGATCGGAAGCATCGGAAGTAACCATATACAAATCATTCTGTGCCATTACCATCGCCGCATGATTCTTCATGTTCGATGGCTCACCCTCGGTATTTGCTGCTGCCCACCAGTCACTCATTACAATTCCTTCAAAGCCCCAGTCTTTGCGTAGCACAATCGTATTTAAATCATAGTTTCCTGCTGTCCACAGACCATTTATCGGTCCATATGTAGTCATCACGGAACGCGCCTTACCCTCTTTAATAGAAATCTCATAGCCTTTGAAATAAATTTCACGAAGGGCCCGTACGGATACTACAGCCTCAACTTCACGTCGATGTGCCTCCTGATTGTTGGTAGAAAAATGCTTGATTGTTCCAGTCGAACCTACAATGCCAAGTCCCATGATCTGTACTGCCCCCATCTTTCCGGTAAGGAGTGGATCTTCAGAAATATATTCAAAATTTCTTCCATTCAACGGGCTTCTGTGAATATTTAATCCCGGTCCCAACAGCGCATCCACACGATTCTTGCGTAGTTCAAGTCCCGTCATCTCGTATAACTTTTCTACCAGTTCCAGATGAAACGTACATCCCAGGGATGTTCCGTTTGGCAGTGAAAATGCTTTCGTTCCACAATCCAGCCGGAGTCCGGAAGGTCCATCGGTCGTACATGCCGCCGGAATACCAAACCCACGAAGAGACTCTGTCAATCCTCCAAACGCCGAACCAGTTCCCGGCGTAACCTTCGGGCTGCACATTCCCTCACCACGGAAAAGCATCATAAGATCTTCGTCCGACAACTGTGCAATAAATTCGTCCATGGTAATCTTATCGTGGTACACATCTGCAAGTTTGTATCCCCTGTCACCGGTATATGCGATCGCCGGAATTTCTTCTATGCGGTCATACGGACCAACTGTGCGTTTAGGTACCTGTGTATAAGTAATGCTTCCATCCTTTGCGCGTGTCATACGCTCATAAGATTCTGTCGGAGCACACACCTCTTCCAACTCCTCAATTACCAGAAGCTCCTGCACATATTCTGCCACACGCTCCGCGCTGCGGACATCTGCGCCGACATAGATTCCATACTTTCCAGCCTCTAACAAAAAGCAATCCTTATGTCCGGTTGCTCCGGTATCATCGTATGAAGCATAGGTTGATTTTGGAATCGTAATCGTAACCGTCTGCATCTCCCCCGGTGCCAGTTCCTTTGTCTTGGCAAATCCGGCAAGCACTCGCGCCGGCTTGTCCAAAGCCACCTGCGGTGCTTCAATATACACCTGAACAACCTCTTTTCCAGCCAGGTCTCCAGTATTCTTAACGGTTGTTTTTAATTCAATGGAATCTTTCTGCTCTGCAAATACAGATTCCATGGAAAATGTCGTATAAGAAAGTCCATATCCGAACGGATAGATGACCTTATCTTTTGCAAAAGTTTCAAAATAACGATATCCTACATAGATGTCTTCTTTGTAATAATTGCACTTCGCGTCTCCAAAATTTGCTGTACACGGATAGTCTTCAATATTCTCTGCTATCGTATCCGTAAGCTTTCCGCATGGATTCACACGGCCGGTGATTACATCACATACACCATTTCCGCCTTCCTGCCCTCCCTGCCATGCATAAAGCACAGCGGACGGTTGTAATTCTTCTGCCCACTTCATATCAATGATGTTTCCGACATTGAGAATCACTGCGGTGCGTTTAAATTTTCTGCTTACCTTTGCAATCATCTCCCTCTCAACATCCGTCAAAAGGTAACTGCCCGCTTCATTGGCATTGTCCTGATCCTCTCCCGCAGTCCGGCCAATGATGACAAGTGCAATATCATCATCTTCTGCCACGGTCAATGCATTATCCACCGGCATCTCTTCCTGCGACCACGGCACAAGTCCCCAGCCTGCTCCGGCATCATACGGATGCTCCTTGATCCAGTCCTCATACACCTGTAATACCTTCTCATCCAGCGAAATATCGCTTTCCTTCTTCAGTGCATCAAGAATGCCGACCACATATCTGGTGTTTACCAGCCCGCCAGATCCCAGACCACTTTTGTAATAGTGAAAGGCCATCCGTCCAAAGACTGCCACCTTATCTCCCTTACGCAAAGGAAGTGTCTGATTTTCATTCTTAACCAGCACACAGCCTTCTGCCACGGCCTGTCTTGCCAGTGCCGCATACCTCTCACTATCTACTGCATATTTCCCCATAATATACCTCTCTTTTCAATACGAATATCAGTCCATGCAATATCTTCATAAATTATAGCAAAAACAATATAAAAAATGAAGTGGATTTTATCCACTTCACTCTCTTATTTTCCTCTTCCAATTTCTGCAATACTATTCACAAACTGCTGCATTTCTTCCTTGGAACCAATGCCCCGCGCCGCATCTATAACCTGCTTCTTTTCATCTTCCTCTAATGACGAAAAACCGCGCATCGCATTCTCATTCATCGCAAGTCCGAATCCCAGTCCCAACGGAAGTCCATCTTCTTTTACCATACACTGCCTCCTTGATCTTGCCTATCGCTTATTAAAAACGCCTTATCACTTACAAGATCAAGTATGCGCAGTTTATTCTTTTTTATTCTTTGTGTGCTGTAAGCAACGCCCAATGTGTTCTCTTATTATTGAAGTTCACGAATAGAAGAAACCGTCACGTCATAGTCAGACTCTAACTTTTCCATCATCTCCGGTGTTACATCATTTTTTCCGTTTCGTAATACCTCTGTCACATCATAGCTGGATTTGTACAGGCGATCCAGTCCCAAATTCTGACATACACCTTTTAAGGTATGGGCTGCACGAAATGCTTCTTCGAGATTCTGTGCTTCAAGATTTTTTATAATATTTGCATAGCTCTCATCTGCGAGAAATTTAATCAGAAACTTCTCAATCAATGCATCATTCTGTAAACGATCTTTTACGGATGCATAATCGCTATCCATGTTCTTGTATACCTGCTCAACTGTCATTGTTTTCTCCATCATTATATAGTTTGCAAAGATATATTTATTATATCTTTACAAATGTTTTCTGTCAATTAAACTATACAAAACATACCTAAAATCCAGTAAATAAGGCCCAGTACCCAACTCGAAAAAATACCATACAAAATTACAGGCCCCGCTATTTTAAAAATCTGGCATCCAATTCCAAATACCTGACCTTCCTTCTGAAATTCGACCGCCGATGCACAGACACCATTGGCAAATCCAGTAATTGGAACCAAAGCCCCGGCGCCTCCCCAGTTTGCCAGAAGCCCATAGACATTAAAACTCGTAAGAATTACCGAAAGCAATACCAATATCAGGCTGCACCACAACGCCGCGTCATCCTGCTTTGCTCCAAACACGCCCATTGCAATGTTTAAAATGATCTGTCCCAAAAGGCAGATTACACCTCCCATCACAAAGGCTTTCCCCATATTTGTCAACAGATTATGGGTAGGTGTCACCTGTTTGACATATGCATTGTACTGTTCATTTCGTTCCTGTTGCTTCTGATCCATTTGTTGCTGTTTTTGATTCATTCTCTGCTCCTTCCGCAACGACATCTGCAAAGAAACGGATCAAATCGCTTTACATAGTTGGATGAAAGCTCGTTTTTACCTGCCACAGATCCGGCTCCTGCTCGCCCCATGCGAACAGTTCCTTCATCTGCTCATCATGCTCCGGAAGTGGTTCATATCCTTTGACCATCTTAATCAGATATGCTTCCTTTTCATCCTTTGGCGAAAGCGTGTCCACAACACTCAACAGGTATTCTGATAACGCCTCCGGTTCCATATCTGCATCTGCCGATACATTAAATAATTTTTTTAAAAGTCCTGCGATATAATAAAATTCATAATTGCCAAGCAATACCGATTTTTGCATATTGCATTTTAAAATTACGCTCTGACGTGCAATGGATGTTACCATAAATATTTCCTCTTTTCCTGTCTCTTTTGTATGTTCTACTGTCTGTTATTGTACCACAATCCATACACTTTACCAGTACTTTGGCAGGCCATACCCACAGAAAAAGTAATACATCGAACCAGCCAGTTTTCCAAATGCCATGGCAATCATGACCCAGCTCAATCCCCGGTTGATATACAGCCGTCGAAACAAAATCGGAAATGTATTTAAAATTTCCGCCAGAGCCACTGCGATGCAGCCAACAAAGATTCCAGCTGCCAGACCATAGATGGCAATCATCACATGCGCCATCCAAGAAAT
>ERZ1023633.308-NODE-308-length-21222-cov-10.646100_pt1 | contig 21222 bp, 19 predicted proteins | sample MGYA00380333_ERZ1023633 | MGnify/ENA primary metagenome ERZ1023633 (study PRJEB33179, sample SAMN07448972) | human gut metagenome | biome: Human-gut; feature: Human associated habitat; material: Faeces | host: Homo sapiens | place: India: Bhopal | collected...
TTCCCCAACTTATTACAATAAGAACTATGGATTAATTATACAATTTAATGTTAAATTCACGGTATTAAAAAGTTAAATAATGGAAGCCGGGTGACCGGTTCCGCTATATAAAAGTTCATTGAAATACTGTCAATAACTGTCGCTTGGCAAGCTGATGCGGGGACAAAGCTGAAAAGGTTAAAAAAGTTAAAATATTGATATACTATATATATATTTACCCTATTTTCTGCATCGGGAAGTGAAAGGCGTAAAAAAGGGCTTGGATGTCCATTCTCTGATTGCTTCTCCGATAGTGCCGTAAACATCATCGCAACAGTCCTCAAATGGTTCGCCGGATGCGCTGACGCAGCATTCTTCGGGAAAGTAATCGTCTTCATCGTGGGTGTAACAGACCTCACATCCACACTCAGAGCATCGTCTGCCACATCTTTTTTTTACTTGATCCGAAGGCTCTACAATCAAATCAAACGAAACCATTGGTGAGAGATCCTTACATTTTTCTGCCATCATCTTCCACCACTCTACAACTTTCTCATGCTCCCCAGCATTCGGATTCTCCTTGTAAGGATTGGCAGAGAAGGCTATAATTGGAATCAGCTCATACTACATGCAAGTATTTATCTGCGAAAACAGTCTCTTGAAATCCTCATCTGTAAAATGATAATGATGCAGGCGGAATCTTACATGCTTAGGAACATGAAAAAAATAAGTTGCTTCAGATTAAGAGAAGATTTTCGAGGATAGATCTTTTTTTGAAGAAGGAGTGTGCCGGTGGCACATGACTGATGAGAAAAGAGATCTAGACCGAAAAGATTCCTTAAGATGATGCAGGTTATTTTTTGAATGTTACTTAATACCTTGCTGTGCAAATCTCTCAACTGCTGTTTCCGAATAGGACCATATTTATTTTTCTCACTTCTCCCCCACCAATCGACATCGATTCCCTTCTTCAGCATCTGCTGATAATCGCGTGGGGCGATGGCAGAAGGTTGGGCGTTAGCGATAAATGCTGTTAAAGTCAACATCAGACTTAAATAATCTTCTCAAAATGAACATGCCTATATAGCATCCGCACAATGAAATGCCAGAGCAAGACAATCCTCAAGCAGAAAGCAGTCGAAGGTGGTGGATTCGCGATCTCGTTCGAAGAAGTCAGTGGACGATAACCAGCTGACTGCCAAGCAGATAATAAACCGTCTTTGGTTCATCCAAACCAAAGACGGTTTATTATTTCTCTGATATTAAGCTTATTACCAATCACGATGCTTGCCAAAAGCAGACTTGTGATTGTCGCTTATGCCTTCGTGAAGTTGAGGGCGATCTCGAACTCGGTTGTGGCATTCCAAAGAGTCACCAAATCAGAAGGCTTCTCAAGACCAAGGAATCCCATAACCCCCTTTATTTTCCGGGCGGTTTCATTTTCCGCCTGAACCAACTGCTCAAGAAGGACATCAATTTTAGGAAGTGCCGGAAGAAGAGCTTTTACGATCGGGTCGCAAAGGGCCTTGTCCACGTAGATTCTCAGACTGTCACCATCCAGTGAATATTTCAGCTCGACTCCTCTCTGAAGAATCTTCTGAAGTTCCGCATTAAGAGCGTCTACATCCACTCCAAATTCCTTGAGTTGTGCCAGAATCTCCATGATTGAGGAGAGATCTATTCCGGAAGCATCCGATCTGACGGTCTCCGAGTCCGCGGCTTCAATGATAGCGGCAACATTAGGAACAACGAAGAGTGAGTTTCCTGTAGCATACCAGAATGCGAGGTTGGCTTTAGGTGACTCCAGCCAATCAGTATGATTTTTTGGTTTGTAATTGTAGTATCCATCTGATGGAGGGAAGAATAAGGAAAATGCTCCCGCCAGACTATCATCTACTCCCAAATCGGGCCAGTAACGGGCCATGATATTGCCTGTCTCGTCAAATGTGACCTGATCGAACACCTCTGTCAGAACACAGTTCCCGAAGTGATTGAGATAGGGAACACGAGATAAAAGCGTTTCACCTAACCCATCAGATATTTTCCATTTGAACTGTATCGGAGAGAGATCATTTGGATCCATACACTTACCTTCAATGTACCTGCTCTTGCGGACAATGTTCCAGCTTCCGATCAATGGAGCCGAATCCCCTTGAACCTGAGTCGCGACAGTCACTTTGACCGCACCGTCAAGAGTGATGGATCCATCAACATTGAAAGCATAACAAGGATTTTCATCCGTACTGCGCAGAGTGGCAGCAATTGATGGCGGAGTTGACACGATGGTCGTACCCTTGAACGCGAAAGAATCATCTGACTTCTTAAGAAGATCCACACTCACCTTCACGTCATTGTAACCTGGCACGACTCCTGTCAATGTAAGAGTGGCTGCATCATCGCTGTCCGCCACCAACTGAACATTTCCATAGTTACAAGGGATATCATTGACCGAGATTGTGGCCTTTCCGCTTTCCACAGAGATCTGCCCGACAGGCAGTTGTTTCCAAGTGTCGTCAGCCTTGTCCTTCTGGCAGGCTGTCATGGCATAGATGGAGACCAGAATGGCCATCATGCCCAAGAGTCTAGTTTTCATATTCATCAGTTTTAAAATATATCCAATTACATATAACCATCCTTTAGCTAAAAGATCAATATGGCAAGCCTCAAAACGTCGCGATTGCGAGACGGTTCCGCACACTATCAAGCTTGGCTTTTGTCATCCTCCTTAGGAAGGACAATGGTGCGGAAGCGCTTCTGACGACGCTCCCAACGCTCACGCGCTAACTGCTGCATGTCTGTGGCCTGGTCGTTCTCGTCGATGATCTCAAGACCGAGGATCGTCTCGATGATGTCCTCAAGGGTGATTATGCCCTGGAAACAACCAAATTCATCAATGATGAGACCGATCTGCTCGTGCTTCTTGAGCAGTTCCTCCCAGATGTGACCGCAGGAGTCCTCCTCTGTGAAGAAAGAGATCGGACGTTTCAGTTCCACAAGACGCTTGTCGAACTCATCATCTGCCAGTCCCTCAAGTGCGTCACTCAGAAGAATATAGCCGGTGATATATTCAGGAGAATCCCCATAGACCGGGATTCTGGAGAAATGCAGATAAGTATCGTTTTTGTAGAAATTCTTCAGAGACATGTTCTCCTGAGCCGTCATCGCCACGATTTTCGGGGTCATCACATCGCAGGCCTTGACATTGTCCAGTTTCATGATGTTCTGGATGACCTTGTTCTCGTCGGAATCAATCACGCCTTCCTCAGCCCCGATGTTCGCCATCGCCGTCACTTCTTCCCTGCTGACGGTAGCCTCGTCCTCGTCCTTGGTCATCAGATTGGTGATCAAGCGGATCATGATCACAAGCGGCCACATCAGGACAGACAGAAACGAGATGGCCGATGTCACAAAGCCCATTAGGTTCTTCCAATATGATGTTCCGATGGTCTTAGGGACAATCTCGGAGAACACCAGCACAAGCAGCGTTGTCATAGCCGAGATGATTCCGAACCAAGTGCTTCCGAACAGAATAGTAGCCTGTCGGCCCACCGCCGCGGCGCCCAAGGTGTTGGCGATGGTGTTCAAAGAAAGAATCGCAGCCAGAGGCCTGTCCGGATCCGATTTGAATTTAAGGAACTTCTCCGCAGGCCTGTACCCTTGCTCCTTCCTCATCGTGATGTAAGAGATCGGTGTCGACATCAACACCGACTCCAGAAGCGAACAAAGGAACGACACTCCCAGCGTCCCCAGCATATAAACTATAAGCAGAGCCATATAGGTTTTCAGTTAATTCGTACAAATATAGCACAATTTTCAACTTTCCTACCAAAATGCTGACACTCCCCTCGCAATAATCCAGAATGATTGCAAGCAACATTCGTTTCCAGTCTGAGTTCACATCACACCTCATTACCGCAAAAACACATTCATTTTACAAAATCCTTTCATCCTCATCACAAACAGAACTGCCTTCAAAGGCCACAAGGCTGAAAATCTACCGCCACGCCATCGTACTTTTTCAGACACTTCGCGCTCCCAAAGCACTCAGTGACACAATGGGCTGAAAGTATTTCGTAAATCATGTCACAGCACCTGCATTTGTTCCTTTCCTCGAATCCGCCATCCATACGAATCAGAATCTCAATCACTTCTTCAACAGGCATATTATTATTGCATCCACGCACAGTATGCATAGTCAGGATTGTCACTTGAAGCTGCTCTGAAAAGTCAATATATTCAAAAAAAAGCACCCGAAGCGCTTGGAGAGGCGGAACGGGTGCCGGAATTTGTTATGTTCGTTGTTTGCCCGGTTAAGGGACTACGGAAAGTCGCTTAGAACTTGAGGGTGATGCGTCCCAATGCGGTGGTGCCGGACATCGGGACGAAGCCGAGCTGGTAGTAGCGGTTGGAGTCCGGATGGCCATCAGACTCGCTGATGGCGGAATATACCCAGCCGGAGGTGGCCACATGGGCGTTGAATATGTTGTTGACATCAAGGCCGAAGGTGATCTCCCTGAGGAAGCCACGAAGTTTGACCGGATAGTTGAAGCTTACTCCCGACAGTGAATATGCAGGGAGGGAGCGATCCTTGTTCTGCGTGTTGTCAAGGTACTGGCGGCTCACGAAGGATGTGTGCCAGATCGCCTGGACACCCTTGACCTTGAACACGGCGAATCCGTTGACGATGGCTGACGGGGAGAACGCCAGCGTTGAGTTGTCGTAGTGGATTTTCCTTATGCCGGTCTCATTGTTGCCCCAGTCTTCCACAACCTCGTCAAAGTCCTTGATCTTGTTGGAGCTGAGGGCGGCATTGGCCTCAAGAGTCAGCCATCTGGCGGCGTCTATAGCAGCCGTAAGCTCGACACCGGCACGGTAGGAGTCCTTTATGTTGGTGGTCAGACTCTCGCCGATTTCGCTCTGCATTCCTGTCTGGACAAACTGGTCCACATAGTCCATGAAATAGAGGTTGGCACCGGCGCGGAAGACCGAGCCTGAATACTGATAGCCTAACTCATAGTCATTCACGTGCTCCGCCTTAGGGAACGGATAGTTGTAGTTGTCCGTGAAGTTGTTGCGCTCCGGCTCACGGTTGCTCATGGCCAAGGAAGCGTAGGCCCTATGGTTGCCGGCCTTATAGCTGACACCTACCTTCGGATTGAAGAAATTGTAGGTCTCGTTGATGTCCAGACGCTGATTCTCGTAGGTACCGTCCGACTGCTTGACGAACTTGTCGTTGATACCGTCCGTCGTGTAGCGCACGTGCCTGTACTGAAGGTCAGCGAACACTGTGAAATGCTCGCCGAACTGCTTGGAAGTCTTTACGAAAGCACTGTAGTCATCCTTTCTGGCATCGGAGTCATAATAGGTGTAGCGACCGTTGTTAAAATCAGTGTCATTCAATCCAGCAAGCACAGGATAATGATTGACCACATCCGGATTAGACACATAAGTGAGGTAACCGAAGTGGTTGCCCCGGAACATCTGTCCGGAAAGGCCTCCGATGACATCCCATCCATTATTGTTGTAATTGATGTTATAGACAACGCCTGCCGCATTCTGTGACAGCCCCTTCTGACGGATGAAGTCCGACCTTACAGGTTTTCCCTTCTCATTCACCATATCGAAACCAAACTTGGAAACCTTGTTGTCCGGCCTGAACTCATCGTAGTAGCCATAACCGTAGGTGTAATGAAGCGAAAGGGTGGTCTTCAGATTCTCATTGATGTCCCATGCGGCGGAAAGGATGTTGTGATCCTGCCAGAAGTTGTCCGTAGTCTTCGGCCAGTAGGAGCCGTCATTCAAAGTGTAGCGGGCGGTCTCGTAGGTTTTCGGATCCATAGATTCATAAAGCGAGTTGAACTTCCCCAGACCTACGCGGTACATGTCGGCGTAAGTCTTGATACCGGTATTCTTGCCGTAGGTGCCGTCCATTATGGAAAGATCGTCGGTGCCGGCGGTAACGCCGTTCCAAGCCTGGCCGGTATGCTCATAGTTGCCGATGTTCCGGTAGCGGACGATGAAGTCCCTTCCGATCCAGTTCAGCCCTGCGTACCAAGAGCCGGATTTCCCTGCGGTGCCGTGGACATAGCCGTCAGTGCCGGTTGTGTGGAATGCGGCATCGGCCACAAAATGATTGCCGAGCAGCCCCGTGGACATCGAGAAGCCGGTGTTGTACGTGTTGTAGCTGCCGTAGGAGGCGTTCAGTTCCACGAACGGATCGTAGGACGGAGCCTTTGTACGAAGGGCGACAGAGCCGCCGAACGCGCCGTCACCGTTGGTTGAGGAACCCACACCACGCTGGATCTGAGCACTTTCCAAAATGGCGGAATAACTGTTCATATTCGCCCAGAAGACGCACTGATCCTCTGGAGAGTTGAGCGGCACACCGTCGATCGTGACATTGATCCTGGAATCCCCCGCCCCTCTGATACGCATGTATGCCGTACCGGTACCGAGACCGTTCTCACTCCAGGAAAGCACACCCGGAGTCGTGGAAAAGAGGAACGGAAGTTCCTTGCCGGTTCCTGAAAAGTTCTGAAGAGCCTTGCGGTCAACGTTCGCCACCGCATAAGGGGCGTTCTTCTGCGCGCGGACACCTCTTACAATGGCCTCATTGAGAATCTCGGCCTTTGTGGTGTCCGGCTGGCTTTGAGCGTTCAAAGCCTGTGGAGTCATCGCGGCAAGTGCCGCTGATACAAATAAAAAACCTCGCATAATGTTTTGAATATTAATGCAAGGGGCTGCCGGTTACGGCAATCTGAGACATCGCTTCCCTTCGGCGGCATTATCCGCATCAGGTTCATTGGGTATGATCTCAACCAGGCGACACGCCCAGTACCCCCGCTGTTATTATTTCATTTAACTTATCTTTCGCAATTAGCCATGTGCCAGTAAAAAATACCTTATCTCACGTTCGAAGAGTATCCTTCATGAAATAATCTATTCACGTTACCCTCTCCCTAAATCCCTCCCCTCGGGGGAGGGACTTGCTTTCACCGCAAGCGGTGAAGAACAGGGGCGCTTCGACAAACTCAGCGACCGAAGGAAGTGGCCATTGGACCCATGATTAAGCTCAGCGACCGAATGGTGTGGTCACAGAGCCTGTCGATGTGACCATTACCTCTCCACCAGACGCACCTCGTAGAGCCGCTTCCAGCACTTGCCGGTAAGGTAAATCTTACCGTCTTTCGGATTGTAGGCGATTCCGTTCAGCACATCCGTGTTGGCATCCCGCAAAGACCTGGGCAGAAGTCCGCTGCAATCAACCGTCCCCTCGACCGTTCCGTCGGAAGGATTGATGATCACTATCATATCCGTCATATAGACATTAGCCCAAATCTTTCCGTCAATCCATTCAAGCTCGTTCAGCATCTGCACCGGCCGCCCGTTCATCTTGACAGTCAGCACTTTCTGCTGCTTGAACTTGTCATCCATAAAATACAGCCTGGCCGATCCATCAGAAGCTATCAGACTCTTCCCGTCAGTAGTCAGTCCCCACCCCTCACGCGGATAACTCCATGTCGATTTGTAGGCCAGAGTCTTTGCGTCATAGACAAATGCGACCTTATTCAACCAAGTAAGTATAAATATGTTACCGTTCAATTCAACAGAACCTTCCAGGAAATATTTCTTGTCGAAATCGAACCTCTTCAAAGCCTTTCCTGTCGCCAGATCGACCTTGCGGAGAGTCGATTCACCATATTGCCCGGTGGTCTCGATCATTTCCCCGTCCAGGAAGAAAAGCCCCTGCGTGAACGAAGTCCCATCGTGAATATATTCCTTGACAACCTGAACCTTGTACTGACGGACCTTGGCATCGGCGCACGAAGCGGAAAGCAGCGCCAGCGCAGCCAACGCGGTTCCTATGAATATATTCACGAATCTCCTCATTATCTTCTCATTAAGGCCACGGAGCCAGACTCCGCCGGCATATTACTTTTTCTTCTCCCTGTAAGTCATCGCCGCCTCGACGAACTTCACGAAGATCGGCTGAGGCTTCTCCGGCGTGCTCTTGAGTTCAGGGTGGAACTGCACTCCGATGAAGAACGGATGAGTCGGGATCTCGACTATCTCAACCAGACCTGTGTCCGGGTTCTTTCCGGTGGCCTTGAGTCCGGCGGCCTGCATCCTTTCAAGGTAGGCGTTGTTGAACTCGTAACGGTGACGATGCCTTTCCGAAATCATCTCGCTGCCGTAAATCCTATAAGCCAACGAGTTTTTGTCAAGCTTGCAGTCGTAGGCTCCAAGCCTCATCGTCCCGCCCTTTATCGTGGTGCTCTTCTGCTCCTCCATCAGGTCGATGACCGGATTGGCGACGTTAGGGTTGACCTCGGCCGAAATCGCGTCCTTGATTCCAAGCACATCCCTGGCGAACTCGACCACGCACATCTGCATTCCCAGACATATTCCGAAGAACGGAACGTTGTGCTCGCGGGCGTATTTTATTGCAAGAATCTTGCCTTCCAGTCCCCTCTCGCCGAATCCAGGTGCGACGAGAATTCCGTCCATATTCCCGATCTTTTCCTCAAGGTTGGAACTGTCAAGATGCTCGCTCTGAACAGTGTGGACATTCACCTTGCACTCGTTGGCGGCTCCGGCGTGGACAAAGGATTCCAAAATTGACTTGTACGCGTCCTGAAGCTCGACATATTTCCCTACAAGGGCGATGTCAACCTGATGTTTAGGGTTATAGAGCCTGTCAAGGAATGACTTGAGGTTTGTGAAGTCAGGTTCCGGAGCGGATATTCCGAAATGGTTGAGAACCATCTCGTCAAGATGCTCGTCCTCCATATTCAGTGGCACCTGGTAGATTGAAGGAGCGTCGATTGACTGGATGACGTGGCCAGGCTTGACGTTGCAGAAAAGGGCGACCTTGCGCCTGAGTTCAGGAGTCAGTTCCATCTCTGTGCGGCAGACTATGATGTCAGGATGGACACCGGCCTGCTGGAGCATCTGGACGGAGTGCTGCGTAGGCTTTGTCTTGAGTTCCTTCGCCGCGCGCAGGTAAGGTACCAGAGTCAGGTGTATGCTGATGAGATCCTCGTCAGGCAGCTCCCACTGAAGCTGACGGATCGCCTCCACGAACGGTTGGGACTCCATATCTCCCACTGTGCCACCCACTTCCGTGACAATTACATCGAACTTTCCGGTCTTGCCGAGGAGCAGCATCCTGCGCTTGATCTCGTCTGTGATATGAGGTACAATCTGTACTGTCTTCCCAAGATAGGCTCCTTCCCTCTCCTTGTTGATGACAGTCCAGTAGATCTTTCCGGTCGTCACATTGTTGGCCTTGGACATATGCACGCCCAGAAACCTCTCATAATGACCGAGATCCAGATCGGTCTCGGCACCGTCGTCCGTCACGTAGCACTCTCCGTGCTCGTAAGGATTCAAAGTTCCCGGATCGATGTTGATGTAGGGATCGAATTTCTGGATGGTAACCCTAAGTCCTCTGGCCTGAAGAAGTTTGGCCAACGATGCGGCAATGATACCTTTTCCCAAAGAGGAAGCCACACCGCCAGTAACGAAAACATACTTTGTACTCATATTCTTTTCTGCACTTTACTGGACTACAAATTTATGTCAAAAAAGTGATTTCCGAAATTTTTTGTTTATTAAATGCTTTCATTCCGCATCTGAATACGGTACCACCGGTCGCTGAGCCGGATTATGAAGTTTTTTTAGTATTTTTGCGGAATAAAAGGTGGGACGATCTGCCGCGCTGCGGAGTTTCGGCTCCGGGTGAGGAAAGTCCGGACAGGGCAGGGCACCCTACTGGGGAAAGCCCAGATGGGAGTAATCTTATGGCACCGTAACAGAAAACAACCGCCTGGCGACAGGCAAGGGTGAAAACGTGAGGCAAGAGCTCACGACGCGCGTCGGCGACGCCGCACGGGTACGATGTCAGGGCCTGCAAGACCAAATATACTGGCAGATGAGGGCTGCCCGCCCGATGCCAGGGGGTAGGTTGCGTAGATAAATGGCAGATTCAAAAACAGAAACCGGCTTACGGTCCCGCCTTTTTTCTTTTTATCTCGAGTTCGCCTTGGCGGTGGCCTCAAGGTCGAGGGCCTCGGCGAGGAGCAGGATCGGGTTCTTCACCTTGTAGTCGGTGGACATCTCGATCTGCCACTTGCAGGTCTCACACTCGCTGCAGACGAAATCAGGAGCGACGGCCTTGATCTGCTCGAAGACCGGACGACCGATCTCTTGTGAGTACTTGTAGTTCTCCTTCTTGAAGCCGTAAGTTCCTGCTATGCCGCAGCATCCGCTGTCCAGAACCGTGAACGACACACCCGGGATCATATTCATCAGTGCCTTTGTGAATATGCTCCAGCCGAGTTTCTCAACGTGGCAAGGAATATGGTAGGCTATCCTCGCGCGGTAATCATCCTTGAACACCAGCTTTACCTTGCCGGAATCCACCAGCTCGAACAGGAACTTCTCCACGAGGGTGATGCTGTCACGGACTGAGGAATTATCCACGGAAAGCACGTCAGGATATTCATCTCTCATCGTGAACACGCAGGTGGAGGATGTAGCGACAATCGGCAGTCCGGCGGCCACAGCCTTCTCGAATTCAGCCACATTGTGCTTTGCGTGCTTGGTCGCGCCGTTCCACATTCCATTTGAGATCATCGCCACGCCGCAGCACTTCTCGTCCATCAACTGAACTCCGTAGCCGACGGCGTTCATCACCGTCACGAAAGCCTTGCCGACCTCCGGCTGCTGAAACTCTGTCGAACAACCGTGGAAGAAAGCGACCTGCTTTGAATATGCCTTCTGAGCGTCCTGTGCCTCTTTCCTGAACCAAGACTCAAAGCCGTGAGCCTTGTATTTCGGGAAAGTACGGTGGCTGTCGATATGAAGGGTCGCGTCCATCACGGCCTTGACCGGCTTGGAAGCCACCATAAAGTTCACCACTGGAGCGAAAGGTCTCGCCATCTTGCCCATAAAATCCGTGCTTGCCAGAAGACGGTCACGGAGTCCCGGAGTTGCGGTACTGAAACGGCGGCGGGCAGAGTGAATCAGGTCGGCTATCTTCACTCCTGAAGGACAAGCCACCTCACAGCGTTTGCAGTTCATGCAATATTTCAGGTTCTCATCGAAGAAGTACTTGTTCTTCAGACGAAGCCTCTCACCGTCAGGACCTGCCTGCTTAGGTCCCGGGTACAACGGATTGACAGCCACTACCGGACAGTAAGCTGTACAAATCGTACATTTGATGCACTGTTCGAAATTATTGAAACTTATGTTTTTCTCTTGCATATCTCTTTCAATGTCAAATGAATATGTTCGACTTACTTACCAAGAATACTGTCCGCCGCGCTGAACGCTGTCATAATCGCCACGCCGGCTCCGCTGCCTTCCGCGAGAGGATTGCAGCCTCCGACCTCGGAACCAACAACATAGAGGTTCGGGACAACCTTTCCGTCACGCAAAGGCTTGAAATCGCCGTTGGTCTTCACTCCGAAACCAGTGTAGTTCTGGCGGGCGAAAAACTTCTCATCGTACCAGTCTTTCCTCTCGGCGGGATAATCGACATCGAGTCCGAACACCGGTTCCTTAACTGCATCCGGAGAGGCTACCAATCCCTTACCGAAGAGGTTGCCGCTCGCGAGGACGAATGTGTCGGCCTCTATGCGCAGCTCGCCGAGATTGGCGGTTCTGATGCTTGCGACACGCTCTCCGTCAAAGGCAGCGTCAATAGCCTCGTCACCCATCAGGAATGTTCCACCGGCAGCCTCGAACGCTTTTTTGAGAAGTCTTTGCGTGCGGATTCCCGGCACGGAAGGAGGTGTCGTACCTATGAACACGACCTTGGCCGGAATCATTTCCTTGATCCACTGCATAATGACCGGTTCCTCAAAACCGAACACCTCCGGCAGGATGACAACATCCTCACCGTTAAGAAGTTCCTGAACCTTGTGCGCAAAAGCCTTCCAACTGGATTCGTGGTTCATCACACGTGCGATGTTCACGGACCTCATCTCGGCCGGGTTCTTGCGGAGAAGCTCAACCTCGTCCAGTTTCACAGACTCGATGCGGCACTCTGTGCCTCTTTTCTCAAGGCCTTCGGCGATGAAACGTGTATTGAAATCCAAGAAGCCGGAGAAGTTCACTATCAAGGCCTTCTCTCCTATCTTCTCATCCTTTGATGCAAGAAGGGTAACGTCATCCATGGCGAGCCAGGCTGGTTTCAAAGTGCCTAGGGCGGTGATGCGGTAGCCGTTGTGGATCGTTTCGGTCGCTTCGACCGGGTGCAGCGCGACACCGCAATCCGAGAAAAATCCCGGAACAGAGGCGACATATTCAGAAAGTCTCTGCTTGCCAATCTTTGAATATGGGTGTTCGGAAGGAAGTGTCTCCACCGCAGACAATGGTTCCGCGACATCCGTTCCGTCAGGAAGTTTTCCAAGCAGACTGAAAGCGCCGGATGAAAAGTGGAGTGCGTTCTGCCCGGCGGACACCATCAGGCATTTCTTCCCCGCTTTCTGCAACTTGATTCCGCAGACAAGCGAAGAAAGTCCGCCACCTATAAGTACAATGTCAAATTTCATAATCTCTTCCTCCTATATTTCCTCACCAAGTCCCATTACCTCTGAATATACCCACTGGGTATAGGCGCTTTCACGCAGCGTCTCCCCCCAGGCAACCGGATACATTCCTTTCCATCTCTCGTCCATGAAGTCCTTTAGATCAGCGCGTGCCTTGGCCGTGCATTTTCTGGCCTTGGCAAGGCGGCCGGCTGCCCTGCATGCGCAAAGCTCACCCTGACAGGTTCCCATTCCGAAACGGGTCCTGCGCCTCAAATCGACAAGGTTGTTGACTTCAAGATTCTCGATGGCTGAATCAACCTCAGACACAGAGACTTCCTCACACTCGCAGACAAGACTGCCCTTCACGTCACCGTCAAAGTCGAGATTGGCAGCCTGAGTGCCGAAACGCCCGACGGACGCCTTCTGAACCATAGTCGGAACCTCCCAGATCTTCTTGGAGATCTCCTCGATTCCACCTGGTTCGGATCCCGGAAGCGGAGTGCCGGCGGTCACACACTTGGCATCCCGTCCGAGCTTCTTGCAGACAGCGTCAGCGGCCATCTCACCCATAAGCCTGTAAGTCATAAGCTTACCGCCGGTGATGCTGATGAAGCCCTTGATTCCGTCACGAGTCTCGTGATCCAGACAGACGATGCCTCGGCTGATGTTACGGCCGCTCGGATCATTGTCAGCCGAAACCAAAGGACGGACTCCGGCGTAAGCCCTCAGGACACGTGTCTCCGCCAGGCAAGGAGCCAGCTTGGCACCCTCGGTCAAAAGCAGATCCACCTCGTCTGGAGTCACCTTCAGATAATCGCATTCCTCGTACGGAACCCTTGTGGAAGTCGTACCGATGACGCAGACCGTGTCTCCCGGCACAAGGATGTCAGCGTTGGCCGGCTTGCGGCAACGGTTGATAACCACGTTGTTGACCCTGTGCGCGAAAATCAGCAATGCCCCCTTTGCCGGGAACATACTTATGTTAGCCCCGGCCATCTGAGCGATGTGATGCCCCCAGATGCCGCCGGCGTTGACCGTCACTGGCGCGTAGTAGTCTGTCACGATCCCTGTGTGATGGTCAAGCACCTTCACGCCCTTGATCGTGTCCTGCTCCTTGATGAACTCTATGACTTCTGAATATACCAGGACCTTGGCTCCGTGAATCTTCGCGTCAAACACGTTCGAGGCGCAAAGACGGAACGGATCGACCGATCCGTCCGGAACCTTCACGGCTCCGATAAGCGACGGATTCACAGACGGTTCCATCCTCTTGGCCTCCTCCGGATCAATCACTTCGGCGTTGATCCCGGCCGCAAGGCAAGCCTTCACGAAAGTGTCCTGATAGGCCAGATCATCCTCAGGAAGGGTTATGAACAATCCTGAAGTGTCATCCACGCAATGACGAGCGATCTTCTTCAGAATCATATTCTCTTTAATACACTCTGTCGCGGATTCCTGATCCGTGACAGCGTAGCGTGCACCGCTGTGAAGCAGTCCGTGGTTTCTTCCCGTCGCTCCTGTGGCTATGTCGAAACGCTCGATCAGCAAGACTCTCAACCCTCTGAGGGCGCAGTCCCTTGCTGTTCCGGCTCCCGTAATGCCACCACCGACGATTATGACATCATATTCATTCATCTTATTACAGTCCAGTATATTGGTTAATTTTCAATCTCAGTGTCTTGGACAGGCTCACAGGAGTGTAACTGTCCGAACGTTCAAGCCATTCCAACGCCAACGCGGGCTGACCGCACATAAAGCATCCAAGCGCGATGTTGTAGGCAGCGCAGGCCTTTTTCTCATCACTCCTGCAATTCAAAAGTGTGATCCACTGACTGATCGCCTCCTTCCATTTGTAGGAATATGCATATTCCGCACCCTTGTCCCAAGCGCTCTCAGAGCCATCATAATAAATGACGTGGAAATCATCCTGTTTCCATGTGGAAAGGAACGACGAGGCCGCGACATAGCCGGCGTTCTCAGCTCCGGGAGCGATATCGCTCCAAACTTCCTTGATGATCTCGTCCTTGGATTTCTTGCCGTCGCTGTAAACCTCGACCTTGAAATTACGCCCTCCGGCGAAGCCGAAGACCCTGTCCTCCTTGTTCATGGAATCATAGACAAAAATCTTCGTGGTGAACGGGACAGAGGCGACCGAGACGAAAGAAGAGTCCGTCGACACATTCATACCGGTGACTCTGACCGGATCCTTGACGGAAGGAATCCCAAGTTCGGGAGTGTCGATGACAAACACGACATCCTTTCCGGTCTCCAACACAAGGCTGACCAGAGAATCCTTGGAAGCATAGTCAACACCCTCCCCTCCTCGTGCGGTGAACAGTTCGACCTCACGGTTTCCACCGAAATAATCCTCTTCCAGACGCGTCGCGAATCCACCCGCCGCGGAAGCGTTGAACGCCTCGCCACGAGGATTGCCGTCAGTCAGATAGACGACAGCCAACGACTTGCCGGCGAGATTGAGGCCGGACTTGGAAGGTCCTCGCATCTCGGGACTTACAACAAAGGCCTGAGGTGCGCATGACACCAGCGCGAAAAGCGCCGAGACAACCATCAATGAAGTACTTTTCATAATCTTTGAATATTAAACCGGCTCAGCGATGAGATCGTACTCATCCGCGCCTGTAATCTTCACGTCAATGAACCTGCCACACAGTTCCTCGGCAGGCGTTCCTCCGAATTCCTGTCCCTCGTACCTGACGACAATCTCACCGTCAACCTCAGGACTTTCGTACTGGCTCCGGCAGATCAGCACACCGTCCGCATAGTCATCGACCATGACACGCTCGACGTTGCCGACCCTTGACTCGTTGAACGCCAATGAAATGCCGCTCTGTGTCTTCATCAGTTCCTCAAGTCTGCGCTCCTTCTCCTTCCTCGGCACGGAATCCCTATAGTTCTCCGCTCCGAAAGTGCCTTCCTCCTCTGAATATTTGAACGCGCCCAACCGCTCGAACCTCGCCTCTCTGACAAAGTCCAGAAGTTCGGCGAACTCTTTCTTCCCTTCTCCGGGATGGCCGACAATCATGGTTGTCCTCAGAGCCACGCCAGGAACACGCTCGCGAAGCTTCCTCACCAAAGTCCTCGTCCACTCCCCGTCCACATGACGGTGCATCTTGTCCAGAACCTTGTCAGCGATGTGCTGTAGAGGAATATCCAAGTACTTGCAGACCTTAGGGTTGTCCGCCATCTCGTCAAGCACATCCTCCGGGAAATCCGCAGGATAGGAATAATGTATTCTTATCCATTCTATGCCATCGATTTCAGACAACTTGCGGAGAAGTTCAGCCAAAGCGCGGCGCTTGTACAGATCCAGTCCATAATAGGTCGTGTCCTGGGCAATCAGGATCAATTCCTTGACACCATCTCTCGCCAACGCCTTGGCCTCGGCCACAAGACTCTCCATCGGAACGGATCTGTGCGCTCCCCTGATGAACGGAATGGCACAGTAGGAGCACCTTCTGTCACAGCCCTCGGAGATTTTCAGGTACGCATAGGCGCGGTTATCCGTCCTGAGTCTCGCTGGATTTTTGGCCGGCACGCACCCCAAAGCCTTGACAATCGGATCCAGGTCTCGCGCCCCGAACCAGAAATCCACTTCCGGAATCAATTCCGGCATCTGGGACATGTACCTCTGCGAAAGACATCCGAAAACCATCAGTCTTCCTACCTCGCCTGACTTCTTGCGCTCGGCGGCGGAGAGGATGGTCTGGATGGACTCCTCCTTCGCGTCGCCGATGAATCCGCAGGTGTTGATGAGAAGCACATCGACAGGACAGATCTCATTCTCAGGCACAATCCGCCACGCGTCCTTGACCTGAGAAAGAAGATGTTCCGTGTCAACCGTGTTCTTGGAACAGCCTAATGTTATGATTTGCAGGGATTTCACTACTCGTTAGCCTTATCCTCTTCCTTAGCGTCCTCCGCAGCTGCCTCTTCATGTGAAGCCTCTTCCTCAGGATCGACGAAATCAAAGGAAGCATATTTCTTGATGTCTCCGTACCAGTCAACAACCTTCTTCATGTGTGACACATAGAAACGGTCCGCGTCATAATCAGGAACCGCCTTGGCGAAAAGAGCCTTCAACTCTTCCGGAGCGGCCTTTGACGACGGAGCGTCAGCGTCCCCGAGGACCTCGTGCATCTTCAGGAACACTTCCTGAAGCTTGATCTCACCCTCTGTGGTATAGATTGAAATGTCAGCCAAAGTGGTGATGCGGCTCTTCGAGTCGGCCAGAGTCCTTTTCTTATCGGCAAGGGACTCGATGATGACACCATTACGCGCCTGGGCGATATACTCGAACAGGCCATGCTGGCCTGAGATTGAAAGAATTTTTGCAAGATCTGTTTTCATGTTCAGATAAAGATAACTTAATATATTCAACTATCAAAATTCAAGCCCGCCGAAAACTTTCTCGGTCTCGGATCTCAATCGGGCGAATGTTCCGTTGTTGCGGATGATCGCGTCAACCTTTGAAAGATCAAAGCGCTGAGCCGCGATTCTTTGTATGATCTTTTCCGGCGGTGCCTGATCCCGTTCGCAAGCCCTTCTCAGCCTCTGCTCCAAAGCGGCGTCAACCATTACCACCTTGACGGTGAGAGCCAGGAAATCCGGTTTGTCCAAAATAATGGCGGACTCCATGACACAGAACGGCTCTTTGCCGAAAAAAGTCCCTGAACGTCCCATGTTCTCGAAGCGAGCGCTCTGCATCGCGTTCCACCTTTTGAAGTCTGTCAGGACCGCGGGATGCACGATGGACTCCAGCTGCCGGAGTTTATCCGGTGCCGAAAAAGCGATGGAAGCCAATCTGGCCCTGTCCAAAGACCCGTCAGCCTGTCTTATCCCGCAGCCGAAGGCCTCCTCGATGGAATCAAGGAGAGTGTCGTCTTTCCTGTAAAGGTTCTTGGCGGCAGAATCCGAGTCATAGACTGGAATCCCGCGTTCCGCAAGAATGGAGCAGACAGCGGACTTGCCGCTTCCGATGCCTCCGGTGACAGCCACAGTCCTCATTGTCGTCCCTCCTCCACACAATCGAACACCTCCGGGGTCACCGTACACTCGATGACGCCTTCCGGAATCCTTGAGGCATGAGCTATACACTTACCTCCTCTGGAATTCCGGAAATCGGTATAGTCAATGTAGAACTGCACATCATCCGTCGGATCCTGGGACAGCGGGAACGCGCACTTGAACACCACCGTGGCCGTGGATGGATAGACAGAGAGTTTTTTTCCGGCGGGAACGTTCCTGACACCGATGCTGACCTCAGAACTGATCTCCACAAAACGGGTCACGTCAAGGGAATAGTTCACCTCTGTCTCCGACATCCTGACCCCGGAGACCTGTTCAAGCTTCACCACGCCATGCGCGCTGGACTTGAGGTTCAGAAGGTCTATCGTGCGTGTGAACACCCTGTCAATATGCTCAAGATGAAACGGTTCCCCGTAGATTGTGACAGAATCCGGCTGGAGGCGGATCTGCCCCATCGCCATGTACTGAGGCTTGAAACTCAGCACCTGGACAGCCTGGACAGGCACCCTCTTGTTGTTCTCGAACGGAAACCTGAACTGAACTGTCTCGGAAAGGAAAGACTCCAGACGAACCCCGTCACCGAATATCTCCGTGACATAATTGCTGAGCTCAGCGGCGGTGATGTAAAACAACTCGCCCTCCTTGTGGTGCAAATCCTTGCCGTCAAAACGGATTGTCAACGCCTTGCGCTTCGCCTGGTGACGGATCCTCAACAGTGAGAAGCCCGATGTCCTGCAACGGGCCGCGATCATACTCGAATTGGAAGAAACGTCGGAATGTCCATCAATGTTGCACTGAGCCACCACCGGCACGCTAATCGTGTCGGAATAGTTCAGGGAAAGATTGTGGATCAGCCAGATGCTGAACGCAAGCAAGAGAGACATCAGAAAAACTGAAATGTCTCTCCCGTCAAGATGCAGTCTTCCCAGCAGTCTATGCAGGCGTTCCTTCCACATTCTCTAAAAGAATATCAGGGCCTGTTACTGCTGCGGAGCGTCCTGTGTGAAATCCCTTACGAGGGAGTTCTTGTCGACTCTGAGTTTGACTTCACCGTCAACCTTGATGAGGACGGTTCTGTCCTTGATCTCATCGACGGTTCCGTAGATTCCGCCGGCGGTGACGACCTTGTCTCCCCTCTTGAGGCTGTTGCGGAACTTCTCAAGTTCCTTCTGCTGCTTGCGCTGCGGACGGATCATAAACAGCCACATGATCACGAACATGGCGATGATCATGATCCAGAACGCGCCACCACCGGCACCCTGAGGCTGCCCGGCTCCTGCAGGAGCGGAGGCCTGCAGCAATGTGAAAGTAAGAATATTCATTTCTAAAAATTAAAGTTAATATTCACAAATTTAAGCAATTTTTTCGGTCTTCACTATATCCCCTTCCTCAATCTGCTTTTTGACGAGGCGGTCAAGGAGGCCGTTGACGAACGAACGGCTCTTAGGTGTGCTGTAATATTTGGATATTTCCACATATTCATTGATGGTCACGCGCACCGGCAGCGAAGGAAACGCCTTAGCCTCGGAGAGCCCCATCACGATGAGGACCATGTCGGTGGTGAAAAGCCTGTCCTTCTCCCATTGGGATGTGCTGTCCGCCACAAGCGGCGCGTATTTGCCGTAGCACGCGAACGCGGTGCGGAGAAGCTTGTACACGAACGCCTTGTCGCTCTCCACGGCCGCCCCTTTGTCCTGCATCATCTCGCTGCGGTAGAGCGGCGGCAGCGACCAGCGGTATCCCTTGGCGAAAGCCTTGAGCGTGTCGCAGCAGACTGTCAATGAATATGCAAGGTCATCACACCAAAGAATGGACATGTCCTCAAGAATCTTGTCCAGTTCCTCGTTGTCAACGAACTCTTCTTCGAATATCCTTGTGAACAGCCTCGTGTCCTCCTCCACCGAAGTCTCGGCCGAAGCCATATATTCCTTGAAATATTCCTTTGTCAGGATTGAGTCGTAAACACTTCTGACAAAGGCGTCGTACGGTTCCCATGAAAGCTTGCGGCGGGAGATTATCTTCTGGAAATCAGGATCCTGCTCCAGAAGCGGCGAAAGCGAGTTACGGACGAACTTCAGGTTCGGATTCCTCTCCTCCTCCGTCGGGTTGAACTTCTTCCTGGCGTTTTCTATCCTTGTCCGCGCCTCTGCCGTGAGGTACGGAATGATGTCAAGCATAAAGAGATACAGAGACCTCGTGGCTTCGCAGGACGCTTCCAGCAGCGCCTCGGCCTCGGGGAGAGTCATCGTAGGATTCTCCGCATAGCTGAAAAGTACTTTGAAAGCCTTTATTCGCAAGATTCGTCTGTTTAGCATAATTCCATTCAAAATTTTATGCAAAGATAACACACAATTTCAGATTTTTCTTAAATTTGTGCGGATAACAAAACATTCAGCGCAAGATGTACAAAGATGATTACGAGCGGCCGAACTACGCTGACCGCAACTCAGAGGACGTTTACTCCAAGCCTGTAAGGGCCGGAAAGAGGACGTATTTCTTCGATGTGAAGACCACCAAGGGCAACAACGACTACTACCTGACCATCACCGAAAGCAAGCGCAGGCAGGAGCAGGACGGCAGTTTCTCGTTCGACAAGCACAAGATATTCCTTTACAAGGAAGACTTCGACAAGTTCCAGGAAGGCCTTTCCGAGGTTTTGGCATACATGAAGGAAAACCTTCTTCCTGATGTGCCGGAGCACACTTACGAGCCATCCGACCGTACCGGCGCCGCGGACGGTTCCGACAACTCGTTCAGCGACGTGAAGTTCGAAGAGCTTTAGCGCCTCCTGAAATATTCACTGACATATTTTTTAATGGATATTTGTCCTTCCTTTTCGTGGGGAGGACATTTTCTTTTGTATTTTTCCTCATTAATGCCTAAATTAGAGGCTTGAAAGACATTTAGCGCGAACTTAATGTTAAACACATAAAACTATACTGAAATGAGCAAAGAAATGTCAAGACGCTCTTTCCTGAAGACAGGAACCGCCGTGGCCGCTGGCATCGCGGTCGCCCCGAACATCATCATCGCAGGTGAGAAGACTCCTAAGAAGGAGAAGAAAAAGAAGGTCGCGCCAAGCGACAAGCTCAACATCCTCGGTGTCGGCATCGGAGGACGCGGAGCGGCTGACCTCGCCGAAATGGAGACAGAAAACATCATCGGACTCTGCGACGTTGACTGGAAGTACGCCGACCACGTGTTCAACAAGTACCCACAGGCAAAGAAGTACAACGACTACCGTGTGATGTACGACGAGCTGCTCGACAAGGCTGACGCGGTTATGATCGCAACCGCCGACCACACCCACGCCATCATCGCCGCCCAGGCAATGGCAGCCGGAAAGCACGTTTACGTCGAGAAGCCTCTCACGCTTACCGTCTATGAGGCAAGGCTTCTGACCAAGCTTGCCGCCAAATACCGTGTAGCCACACAGATGGGTAACCAGGGCGCTTCAAACGCCGGCACGAGGAAGGCCATCGAATGGCTCTGGAACGGTGAGATCGGCGAGGTCAAGAGAGTTGACTGCTTCACGGACCGTCCTATATGGCCACAGGGTCTTGAAAGGCCTACAAAGGTGGAGGAAATCCCTTCCACACTCAACTGGGAATCATTCATCGGACCTGCCCCTATGCGTCCTTACAACTCGATCTACACC
>ERZ1023633.325-NODE-325-length-20531-cov-13.764016_pt1 | contig 20531 bp, 16 predicted proteins | sample MGYA00380333_ERZ1023633 | MGnify/ENA primary metagenome ERZ1023633 (study PRJEB33179, sample SAMN07448972) | human gut metagenome | biome: Human-gut; feature: Human associated habitat; material: Faeces | host: Homo sapiens | place: India: Bhopal | collected...
TCTAGTTTTACTTTCTGTTTTCATTTCCCCGTAATGCTTCCATGAGCTGTTCAGGTGTACAGTCTTTTAATATCACCTTATTCTCTTTATCCAACAGGTAAATGGTTGGCATGGCTTTGAGCCCGTAAATCGTGCTCAAGCGGTTATCTGCTACGATGCGGAGCAGACTGAAGCCGGCTGGTATTGTCTGCTTGTCGAGCCATGCAGATATCTTGTGGCAGTTCTCGCAGTCTGGATCGTAGAAATATAAGATAACCTTCTTTTCCCGATAATCGCTCAACTGATGAGGCTTGCCGTCTTCCAGCATAAAACTGATATTGGTAGCCTGTGTGCCAGGCAAGTTCTTTCTTGCCTGTTTCAGTTTAAATCCTATCCTTTCTTTCTCGGTTACATCGAAGTATGGCGATTTAGCCATGTCTTCCAGAAATAGGGCATATACCCTGTCGTTGCGCATGGGCGACTCAGGGTTCTCATAATAATGCTCGATGAGGCTTTCAAACTTCTCTTTAGATGGCTTCTGCTGGTAAGCTTTGGCTGTAAAGGCAGCAATACCCTTCTGGGCTATTTCCTGGTCGAAACGTGCTAGAATATCGATGAAGTTGACAAAGCCCTGTTCTGCCATCTCCTTGTTTGCCAGTTCCAGGGTATCGGAAAAGTTGAAGTTGTCCCAATAGTGCTCACTCAGGTATGTTGCGCGTTGCTCTACGCTGCGCAGACTGTCTGGCAGAGCAGGGTATGGGAAACTGTTCTGAGCCTTGGTTGGGGCTAAGGCTCCAACCAGCATGAAGAAACTGAGGAATATGAATCTTGCCATCATCTTTATATTGGAATTAATGATATTACTAACGGGTGCAAAATTACAAAATAAAATTGAAAGTGGCAAGGTTTTTTATATAAAAAAAAGCCGCGGAACTATAGAAGGTGAGATCACCTCGGCAACTACAGTTCCAACGACCAGTCTAGTTTAATTTATTGGTTCCCGCATTCTATTTGTATAGTAAATGATAATTATTTTATTACCTATTTCATTGATATTTGGGGGCATTTAAATTTTGAAACGATATGCGCCCCGATACAGATATATGAACTAAACTTTTCTAAAACTTACTACTGATAGGTGAATTCAAATTTCTTGGCCTTTCCTTGGTTGAAGTTATCAGCCTTCAGCCAGAAGTATCCCTTGTCACCTTTTTTGGCATTGCTGCGCACATTCCTCAACTTAAAGGTATATGTATACTTTCTTTTTCCCTCCTCCAGAAGAGTTCCTGAATTCCTCTGGATTACTTCAGCCTTATAGGTAAACCAGCTGCCTGTTTTGCAGTCGTTGTCCGTTTCGGCTCCAGTATCACCTATTTCTACCTTCCAGTCCTTTGGATTGATATCGTTGGATGCGATTTTGAAATTCACAGGCATCAGTCCGTCAGGATAATCCTTAGGGATGGTGATGGTGAAATCTCCTTCGCTGTTCAATGTTGCACTTATATTATTGGCATTTTTGAAGTCATAATTAGCCTCACTCACACTATAGAGATGGATGTTTCTATTGAGTCCATGCACTGTGTCGGTAAGGTAGATGATGCCTTCTCGCCAGGTCTTGTCTATCTTGTCCAGCCAATAGGTGATGGTACCGGTACCGGTCTTTGAAGCTTTGTCATAAGTATAGTCGGTAACCTCTGGGGCATCTGCAGTTGCGAATGACAGGTTCTCAGTCCATAAAGCCACGAAAGCCTTAGGCTGCTTGTTGGCTGCATCATCGCCCTTATAAGTGAACTGTACCGTCTGCTCAGTATTTTCACCTGTATTTACAGTCTTATAAGTACCTCCGACGATAGCCAGTTCGTATTTCCCATCAGAAACACCCGGTACAATCTGTTCTACTCTAATCCAAGGGTTGTTTGCCGGTGCACCTTTCAATGCTACCTCAGAATTAGAATTGCCATAGCTCTTATCCAGCTTATCAATGATGATTTTATATTCATAATTACGCTTGATGGCGTATGGCTTATTCTTGCTGTCCTGTAAGTAAATCAGGTAATAGAGGCCATCATGCCATAAAATCACTTTAGCAGGATCTGTTGGCAGATTGTGCTCTTCGAAAGCACCTGTAGGATTGAACATCTGACCAACATCACCTTTCAGTCTTCGGGTGTTGATGGATGGGGTAACATAATTTACCTTCCATACCCATTCATCATCTCCTGTAGTAGGGTTGAATAACAGACTGTCTCTGTTGAAGGGAGCCAGCGTTCCGTAAGCCACACCATTGATGACTGTCATTTTAAAGTCGTTTATTATACCAGGATTTGCTTTCTTTACCGCATCGCTCCAGTCTGCAGAAATCTTCGCTCTGTCTCTGATGAGATGAATGATATAATCTTTCTTTTTGGTATCTGGTTTCAGATACTCTTTCAGTTCTTTTGGAGAGTCTTTCTTGATATATCCCCAATAGCGAACCTTGGCAGCCTGGTCTTCACCATGTTCTGTTTCAAATGTAGTCATGAGCATATTCTCATGCATACCTACCCAATTTGCCTGGTTGCCCCAGTTGATGGTTTGGTATTGGCTTCCTGTGTTGGCAACCAGATGGATACGGGACGTTTGGTTTGGTATGGTTGCATGGAAATTATGAAGATCTGTGCTTCCATTCGGATGAATGTCTCCATCATCATGAATTGTACCATTATTGTCTCTTGTGAATCCTTTGATTTCATCAAATTCTGTAACCTTGCCGAAACCTATAAACTGACCTTCATTATCAAAGCAGAAGAGTTTCATGCTGTCTTTCGGAATTCCTTCATTCATGAACACGGTGCTTCGGGTTACCTGTTGTTCGAAGTTGGGGATGGATACATTGAAACTGGCTGTGTAGTAACCTTCTTCGGTTTCGTCTTTAGAAGGTTCGCTGTCGGCTATACTGTCAGAACAGCCTGTCAACATTGCTGTTAACAGGACTGCTATGATTCCGATATATAATTTTATTTCTTTCATGTCATTTACCTTCTTTACTTTTCACCTTGTTTCTCTATCAGTACTATTTCTCCCGGAGTCAGGTCGTGGACGCAGCGAACGTAGGTACCGCTCTGCGGGTTGTTGCCGTTTCTCTCGGTCTTGTCTCCATCCAGCGTCCAATAGTATTCGCCTCCCAGCAGTTGTTTGCTTATAGCCTTATCTTCGTTACCTAACTTATAGATTCTGTTGATTTCTTCCTTTGTAGGAAGTCGCCAACCTTTCAGTTCGAGACTTTCCCCCTTATAAGTTGTAGCCTTTTCCTGATACTTTTTACAGTAATCTCTTGCAGCCTGATTATCCTTGACTATTGTTTCACCCTTTGCGGTTGATGCAAGGATGTAAGCAGGAGAAACGGTGTTGTCGGCAGACTTATTCTCATTGTTGACTACAGGTTTGGCAATGGTGTAATCTGTAGCATACTTGTTGCTGGAGAACTGTATCGTGTACAGATGATTCTTCTCTTCATGATTATTTGTACCTTCGCTTCTTACATTCATTGAATAGACCGAAGGATACTTTCTTACGGCTATTTCCTGTTTCTTGTCTGTGTTTCTAACTTTGATGTTAAAATAGGAATATTGAATTGTATAGTATGATGGAACTCCAGAATGTACGTCTATCCATCCTCTATAGCCGTTTCCGGTAACCTTTTCGGATTCTGCCTTGAGCTGTTCAGCCTGTCCGGACTGCTTATAACCATATCTGTCAAAATAATAATTATTTGGATTCTCAATGTCACATTCATTAGATGCAAACCAACGCATGGTGCAATCTTTAAACTCATCGCTTTCACCACCTTTTATATCAATGGCAGTAGGAGATACCACCAGATAGCTTGCACCATCCGCATTGACGTGGGTATCTTCACCTACGGTCCATTTGGCAATCTGCCATTGCAGATAGTCTTCCTTTCCATCGTAATCGATATGCGTATTGGTATCCAGATATTTGATGACTGCATTGACGGTATAGATATAGTTGCGGTCTAACCTCTTGTCACCTTGCGGATCACGAACCGGTATATTCAATACCTTCAGGGTATCCTTTTTAGAATCGTTCTTATATTTAAAGTTGACCTTTGCTACAATCTGTGGCATTGTTTCCTGAGTTTTCCATTGGGTGGAATAACTGTAGGTGGTTACCGTGAAGACCTTATTTCCCTTCTCATCTTCTGCAGATGCTGCCGGGCTCCAGGTATTGTTGTCTGATATGATAGGTGGAGTTGCGGTTTGATCAGCACCAGCAAAGATGGTAGTATTGGTATTGTAATTGATGAGTTTCCACTGAACGTCAGAAATATGGTAATCCTTCACCGTAGAAGAGATGTTCAGCTTGATTTTGGCAGCAGCTCTTACCAGTTCTACCGGGATATTCTGTTCTGCCTTTTCTGTAATCTTGTATGAACCATGACTGCTCATCAGAAACAGCTTCTTGCTGTTGTCTGTAGAGTAAGGCATCCAGATATCATCATCCTTCTGGGTAGCTTTCTGAAGTTCATCCAGGCTTTTGCCTTGCAGGCTCTGACTGGCGTTGGCTGCTGCATAGAATGCATAACTTTGACCTGATTGGAGGTTCAGGCTCTCCTTCCAGTTGCCCGAACCCAGTTCCTCTGCTTTGTTCTCTGCAGGGGCGTCGAACAGACTGTCTATTCTGCGTTCGCTGGATGTTGGTTCGAACATCTTAAAGTCAAGAGAAGACAGAGTTTTTTCATGAAGATTCTCTTCTTCCTTCACTCTTGTGGTCTGCAGGTCGTTGATCATGGGAGTCATGCTCAGCTGTTGTGTAGCCGAACCGTTTCCCAGTTCGTCTTCAGCTGAGCATCCTGCCATGAGCCATCCTGCCGTAAGAGCCAAGATGCATTTTGCGAATCTTATGTCTATATATAACTTCTTCATGATGAATGTTATTTTCTGTTGTCTTTATAATACTTGTTCAAAGTGAATATCCTTACCGGCGAATTTGCCCTCCTTACATCCTTTATATTTGAAACCTGGATTCAGGACAAACTTATCGTTTGGATATTTCGTCAGGAACACCTGCGCCTTTACATTATGTGGCTTTGCCAAATCCAGTCTGTTCTTTGGCACGACATAGAAGTAAAGCGTTTCCTTCTTACCACTTTGATTGATGATGAAATCCTTTATCTTGTAGGTTTTTCCTACCGGATTCTTGCCATCGTTTTGGTCTGTAATGATTGGATCGTAAACCGGTTCTTCTTCCGGATATTTGCCATTTTCGTCGCATTCTACGAATCCGAACATCGGGTTGTCTGTCTGGAGAATCCAAGGCTTACCATTGGTATCGATATCCTTGAGCGTAATCATCGGTCCGCGTTTAGGGAAACCGTAATATACCTTGTAGCCCCAGTCTGTCTTTCCGCTGTCAGGGATTTCAACATTCGTAGAGGCATCGATGAAATCGAATGTTCCTCCATCCTTCCATTCCTGAATGGTAGGAGTAACGGTGAGCATGCCCATCTGTCCGTTGAGGAAGTAACCATAAACTACCAGTTCTCTGTTTCTGATGGCATTTCCTTCAGAAGGAATATTGAAGGTCTCGTGCTTCTCGGTTGTTCCACCATCTAATGAATAGTAGATGGTGCCTTTGATGGCTTTGGTGGTTTCACGGAGATAACAGAGATCATGAGAACCAATGCCTGCCTGTTTAAAAGCATCCAGATATTCTTGGGCTGACTGATTACTCGTTTTGATGAAACTCTTAGGATCATCCACTTCCATGATATCCTTGTTCTCTACACCTGCCAGTTTCAGAGTGTCTGATACGTAGGTTGTAGCCGAATTGTATTTCTGACTAGTAACGTCCTGGTTGTAACCGTTCTCATCATATTCTGCCTCGTCGGGAAAAACATAGCTGGCAGTAGGGATGGTATTGCCTTCTACCTCTATTCTTGTTACCTTTACCTGACTGGTATTGGCATCATTACCCTTTTTGCGGGCAAAGTAAAAATGGAGTTTCGAAACGGCGCGAACCAGAGGAATCTTGATGCCTTTGTCTTTGGCTCCTTCTTCTGTATCAGCCACATGGCTGTCTACAGAGATTTGAGTGATGGCACGGGAGATAGGGAGTCCCTTTCCGTCTGGCACTTCTTTGTTTTCTGCAGTACCATCTTTATTGATACCGAAAGGTGAGGTAAAGCTGACTTCTTTCAGATCTTTGCGGGTAACAGAACTGAGGTCTTTGCCTTTCATCTGGTCCGGCATGTTGATGCTCTCAGAGTTTGCCAGGATGTAAAGGTCGATGTTCTTTACTTCTTCGCCGCCAATCTTTCTCAGGAATCGGAGGTTCAGGGTATAGTTACCGTTCTTCACTTCGCTCAGCGTCTCTGCTTTATAAGAGATAGGAGTGGCATCATCGCCGGTATTTGATTTGAACACCCATACCTTGATATTATGGATGTCGCTCTCCTGAGTAGGATTCGCATCAGTCTCATTGTCGGCAAGAGCCTTTCCGCTAGTTTCTCCGGCTCTGGTACTGTTTCCGGTGCCGGTAGAGAAACTGAGGCTCAGATAGGCATTGTCGCTTTGAGCTGTTTCTGTATTTTCGTTCTCTGAACAGGATGCCATTGCGCCTACCATGAGCAAAGCAGCGAGTGCCATACACACTGGGCGTGTCATCTTGGTCAGAGTAGATTGATAGCGTTTCATGTTTTCTTTCTTTTACTTATACTTCTTTCTTTTCTTATTTTCCCAGGTCGGCATTCTGAAGATTCAGAACCCAGTTGTTTACCTTGATTCTTGCATCCATGCTGTAGGTAGAACTTGGAGCTGGCACGTAGAATACCAGAGTGTAATGGTCCTGGCGGTCCAGATACTGCTGGTCGCTCCAGTCTTTGCCGTAGCGGTCGCTGGCACAGAGTGAGAGGAACCAAGGCAGGGAGTGGTTGAAGATGACTTTGTTGATACGCTTGTCGGTGATGACGATGCGCTTGTCATCATATTGGCTGGATCCGTCGGCAGCGCGGCTCTTGTTGTCATCTTTGGTTTCGAACATACGTGATGATGACAGGTCGTAAACCAGCGCCTTTTCTACGTCTTCGCCTTCTACCTCGGTCTTGCCGCTGTGGTTTTCTACCAGTTTCTTCTCATAAGGAAGATAGGTGATTGCCTTTGGCTTTACCTTGTCGCCCTTATAGTCGAGTAGGGCAGCGGAACCTTTGATTTCTACATCGAAGTTTTCGGCTGTGAATCCTTCCTGGTCGGGTTCGAATGGAAGCATCACCACGCGGTATGTTTTGGTACACTTCATCAGACTCAATTTTCCCTGCACATCGTTTTCACCATCAAAGTTGAGGGAGTCCTGTGCGGTATAGAGTGCGGTGAAGTGCTTGTCGTTTACGGATTCTTCTGCGTTTTTTTTGCCCATTTCCTCTTGCAGGTCGTTGATGGTAGAGATACCTGGGGTAAGTTTAGTAAAGCTAAACTCGGTCTCATCATCACCTTCGGCTCTTGTTCCCATTGCTGCAGGCTGCTTGTCACGAGCCAGGCAGACGAAGGTATACTTGCCTGCTTGCAGGTCTGTAATTTCCATCTTATGACCTGTTTCAAACTTGTCAGCCGACTCGGTATAGTTATCTACGAACTTACCGTTTTTGTCGAATACATAAACGTTGAGGTTCTTCACCTCAGCAGAGAAAGCATCAGCCTCTTTCACATTATAAGTATAGTCGAATTTGAGCGACAACTTAGCTGTAGGGCAGCTCGTGATATCATCTTTCATGCATGATGAAAGAGAAGTGAGTGCGATGGCTGAGATGCAAACCAGCTTGCAACATTTGTTGTTGAGGAAATGTGCCATATTCTTTATATTTTATAATCTTTTACTTTTACTTATTTTATATAGAGAGTGCCGTAGGTAGCGAATATCTTTGCTTCATCAGCTCTCTGTTTCGTTGCCTTCGGCATCGTTATTATCTAAGGATGAAAAGTGCCAGTCTTTCGGGTTGGGGGTATGACGGCACGTCTTTGTATCTCCCGCCTTTTATACATGGGCGGCAATGTTAGTTATCTTTTAAGAATGTTTTCGTTCTTTTCAGAACGAACGTTTGATTGATAAACTCTCGGAGGAGGATTGCTCCCCCGAGAGTATTGGTATATATATAAGTATTTATATTTTATCTGTCTGGTTTGACGGAATATTACTTCAAGTCAACGTCGTAGCTATTGAGAACCCAAGGGTTAACAGAAACCTCAACATCGAGATAGTACAATGTACGGTCATCTGGACCACCATTAGGAACCTGGGCACCAACATTAAATATGTTCTTTACATTTAACAGGTAGATGCTGTTGCGCTGGATAGTGTTGTCTACACCGAGATACTGATCCTTAATCTTCTGAACATAGTATGTCTTACCAGCGTTGAAGACCTCGATGTCATACTTCTTGCGGAATTCATCCAGCTTAGCCTCTGGATCTGTTGTGTCATCTTTAGCTGCTTTCAATTCAGCAATAACTGTGGCTGCGTCCTTACCATCAAAGATAGCCTTTTGGTCTTGGTAATCGTTGATGATGTCCTGGATGTTGCTATAGATGACCTTGTTGTAACGATAGAATGTACCATCCGAGAAGTCTGCCTTGTTCTTATAGACATCATTGAGAGTTACTGTGTACTCGAAGTATATAGAAGTTGCATTATCCGAAGAGTTGTTCTCGAAGATATAGTCCTTATGTGACTTATCTGTTGTTACAGCATTGAAGTAGCCATAGTTCTGGAGCAAAGTCTTTGTACCGAACTCAGATGTTGGCTGGAAGTAAGTGATACCTTCTGGGATAGAAAGGTTTGTGCATTTTGCATCACCCCACTGCTGCATAACATTTGTCTTGTTGGCAACATTTGAGATTGCATAACTTGTTAATGCTACTTTGCTTACTGCCTTTTTTGCATCTTCATTTGCTTTCTTTTCAGCTTCTGTAGCTTCTGCATCTTCAGCGTAAGCCTTGATTTCTGTTGCCTCAGATGTTGGCTCGTCAATACGTGCGGTAAGACGATCAATCTTAATGATGTCGCTAACCTTTGCTGCAGAATTTGCGTCTTTGTTGTCTGATGTGAAAACAACAGTATGGCTGTTTGCCTTTACGTCAGCATCGTTCTCATTAAACATGGCGAACTTGTTAGCTGTAGAGTATGCTTTAGCAAACTTGTTATCTAAGTCAGATGTATAAACATCAGTAAGTGGTGATGCACTTGTTGCGTTAGCCAAGAAATATACGCTGTATTTGGTACCTGCAGTTACATTTTCAACTGGAACCTGAAGTGTTGTCTTACCATCGGTACCTTGCTGAGGAACTTTAGCATCTGCCCATGCCTTCTCATCAATTGGGATTGATTTTGCAATCTTACCATTTGCATCAACCAGATAGAATGTACCACTTGTTACATAAGATTCCTCTTTTGAAGCTTCACGAGGATTCTTCTGTGCAGTTCTTGTACCATTGCTGGTAGGAGTCTGAACGGTCAAAGTCATGTAGAACTTGTCTACCTTGTTCTGACCTGCGTTGTTATCATCCAATTCATCATTACTGCTGCAGCTAGTGAAAGACAAAGCTGCGGCTGAAACCAAGCTCATTACGAGCAAATTCATTTTTTTCATAATCTTTTTACTTAATACAAAAAAAGTTATACAATATATTTAATTAATTCTTATTCTCAAAATTAAGTTTCGCACATATTGGCACAATCCGCTGAAAACAGATCGTATTTTACATCATCTTTTATCTTATACTTATATAAATAGAAAGTAAATAGTTACTTTAAAGTGCCTGGTTAACTTTATCCAGGTTTTCCTGCGCCTCCTTCAAACCACCGGCAATAGCTTTCTCAAAGTATTGCTTGGCTGTCTGATAGTCTTCCTTCATGGCAGCCAGACAACCGCGGGCATTGTTTGCCTCGGCGCTGTCGCCAGCTTTCAGGAGATATTTCTCTGCACTCACCTTGTCGCCACGTTCGATGGCTGCTGAGGCTGCATTGAGATTGGCAAGCTTATCTTCAGGGAACATTCTTACAGCTATGTCGAAAACATTGTTGAATTCGGCGCTACCCTTAGGATAAGTCTGGGCTACCAGATACATCTCCTGGAGAGAGAGCTTCTGAGGACGGGTCTTGATAACCTCTCTAGCCTTTTCAACATTGAATGCCTGAACATCATATTCTATCGTATAGTCGGTACGGCGAAGTGATGGCCATACATTCTGCAGGAGATAGCGATAAGCCTGAGGAGCCTTCTTGAGCAATGCTTTCTCTTTGGCATCTGGCTGCATGTTGCTGTTGATGATCTCAAGTGCAGCTTCCTTCTGAGGAATCTCATTCTCATTTACATACTTGATGGTTCCCGCCCAGTCCTCTGCTGTAGCTGTGGCCGCAAACAGTTTTGAAGAAATTGGATAGGTCTTCAGGATATGCTTCAAAAGCGCCTGTGTACGGTTATGCGACAACTTGTTGTTGTTGGCATATCCGCCATCTGGTGATGCATAGCCGTGGAGGGTTATCTTGGTGATGGTAACATCCGAATCGTTCTTCACGAGATCGAGTGTCTTGCGGATATTATCCAGTTCGTTGGCATTGTTGCCCATATCATACAGGATATCCCACTTGTTCACCTTGAAGTTCAAACGGGCAGAACCATTCTCCTTTCTTGCCTTTACGGCTTCTGCCTTAGGCTGTACATAAGCGTTGAAGAGATTCTTCGGAGTAGAGAATGCACGTCCTTCCGCATTCAGAATACCTTCGTCGAGAAGTTGCTGGTTGCAACCGCAGGCATCATTACTGATGGCGAAGTTTGAGTTCTTCATCCAGTCGCTGAACGGAGCGGCGTATTCATAATGAAGCGTCTGTGCTGTCTTGTTCTTACGGAGTGCCACGATGAGTGGGTTTGCCGTAGCCGTTTTCTGGTTACGCTGATAGTAAATATATCTCTTTTTACCCATCACCTCAACGCTCGGCATGAAGAGCGTATCCTTTTCGTTGAGGATCATTGGGGTATAGATGAGACCTTTGTTGCTGGCAAGCTGAATTTGGTCGAGGTTCAAGTCCATAGCCACTTTCACCTGGTTGCCAACCTTTCTGATTGCCTTATTCTGGATTTTCAGATTCTTGTAAGCCTGCTGGGTATTATCGGCTGCTATAGGAAGAGCGATAAGCAAGGCTCCGAACATACTACCTATTATATTATATGTATTCATCTCTGATTCTTTTTAAAAAACATACACTAAGTTGAGGGCTGCTTTCGTCGGGCCCACATAGTTGTGTGCCTTGTCATCTTCAAGTTTATCTCCGCATTGAGCACAGTTAAACTTATCTGCCTTAGAGTAGATATAGCCTACGCCAAGTTCAGCTTCCATATTCCAATGTTTCGAGAGAGCCCAAGCGTAGCCGTAAGCTACACCTGCACCGACAAACCATCCTTCATATCGATAGTCTTTCAGCTTAGAGAAATCAGTGCCCAGGAACTTGAAGTCAAGATCCATGCCACCGATGTTGTGAGATCCACCCAAGGCATGGAAGCCGATGAATGAACCCATCATTTTGTTACAGAACCAGTATCTGGCCTCTGGCTGAACGAGCCAGTGTTTCCATTTCTTGTTCTTTGAAAACGTCCAAGGATTGTAGTTTCCGGATACGTCAAGTGTCCATTTTGGAGAAAGACCGAATTCAACACCCAAGTTCATGGTTGTCGTTGCATCATACAGCAAGTTGGTCTTTACCGCAGCGTTCTGCGCTAGAGCAGGACAGATCAGGCTGCCGAGTGCTACTAACGCAATTAAAATCCTTTTCTTCATACCTCAATTAAACTTTTCTTTTTTTTAAATACATTGAGTGATTTTGAATCACCTTTTACTTTCGTATACTCTTTTATATTTATAATGATCACCAATACCTGAATCTACTGAGAACTCTAGTTTCCTGAAGTTTACTTTCAACTGTTCTTTTTCTCCTTTCAGTTTACTTTCAACTTACTTTTTAGTTCATCTGTATCTCATATCGTTGGTTTTCGGGTGCAAAAGTAGAACGAATATTGGATACAACCAAATTTTTAAGCACTGAAAAATACTGAAAAATGCCATTTTTAGCAAAATAGTACACTGATTTATGCTTAAAATCGTTAAAGTTGCACGATTTTCTGATATTTGAACAAGGATTTCTGATATAATTTGTAATTTTGCAGCCGGAATCAATAGTTCCCTAAAAAATGGCAATTTCCAAGAAAAAGAGCCGTTTGACTTACGAAAGTATAAATTAGATTTCAGAAAATAACCAATACGAAATGAAACTGAAGAATGACATTGTAAACCTGATTGTGAGGGTTGAGCATCATTTATGCCCTCAATATTGTGGTGTGGTAGACCGCCGACGCATTATTGCCTTTCTACTTCTGACGATAAGCGAGCTGATTATCATACCTTATCATATTATGCTCTTTTTGCTGGTGAAAGAACCTTATGGTTTAAGCCTCTGTGGCTTGCATACATTCGTGTTCTGCATCCTGCAGTTCCTGATTTGGAAACGGAAGATAGCTTTCGTGAAGGGTATCTCTTCTCTTTACTTTCTGATGTTCGCCAAACTGGCTCTTGATAGCGTATTTTGCATCAATTTCGGTTTTGCTAATGATGATTTGAGCGTTATCTGCAACCTGTTTGTCATCTTTATCCTGGCTATTACAGCGTTGAGCCAAACCTTGTATAAGACTTGCGCCATCATCACGGCGGGTATGATACCGATGTTGCTGATATACCTGTTCAGCACTCCGCTTATGCCAGCTCTGTTCAGTCTGAAGACTGTTTTCCTGGGTTTCATGATGCTGGTTTATGTGGCAGTATATAATATGAGTATTGTAACCAAGGGGTTGCGCCAGCCGAAACGGATGGCTCGGGTTGAAAACAAGGCGTTGAATATGCTTGCCGATTTGAAGGATAATCAACCGGAAGCAGCAGAAAGCCTGATGAAGCGTCTGACTCCTGATGTCCGGCAGAAGATTATTACCCATGCTTCTGAACATCTGTTTAATGAAGAATTGAATAGAGTGGCATGGGATCAGGTTTGTGATGGTCTTACGTTCAGCGAAAAGGAAATATGCAAGCTGATTCTTCAGGGGCATACTTTAAAGGAAATTTGTGCAGAACTCAATAAGAGTGAATCAAATATCACCAGCCAGCGTTGCCATATCCGCAAAAAGTTGAATATGGACCGTCGCGATGATTTAAGGCGAACCTTGGAAGTAAGGTTCTATGATGCGCAGAAACAAGTAAAAAAGTCAGAAGCCGAGAACTCCTGACTTTTATGGATATTCTTATTTCTTGCTCATTATTCTTCCAATCTGAGAAATGCTTTCGGAAGATACTGGATGATGTCGCTGGCGATGAGGCTTTCTTTGCCCAGATCTTTAGCTGCAAGATCGCCTGCCAGACCATGAAGATGCATACCCAGGCGACAGGCATCTTCCTGTTTGTATCCTCTTGCCAGAAGACCGGTGATGATACCTGTCAGCACATCACCGCTGCCTGCTGTAGCCATACCGCTGTTGCCCGTACTGCAGAAATCAATCTTTCCGTCAGGGTGGCAGAGTGCAGAATAATGTCCCTTTAATATAATGTATGCCTGGAGTCGTTCAGCCAGTTCGCTTGCCTTCATCAGTCTTTCGGTACAGCTGCTGCTCGCATTGCCGGCAAGCCGGTCGAACTCCTTCGGATGAGGTGTCATGATGATATTCTTTGGCAACTGCTGCATCCACGCCCTGTGGCTGGAAAGAATATTGAGCGCATCGGCATCAATGACGAGCGGACAGGTAGCACGGCGCAGTTGGGCGATGAGGGCGATGGCTGTTGTCTCGTTCTGTCCCAATCCGGGACCTACGCCCAGCGCATCGAACATCTCTGTATCTACCGGTTCGCTGAATATGGTTTCTTCAGCATCCATCTGCAGTACCGCTTCAGGTACCGAAATCTGCATGATTTCATAATTCCGCTTTGGGGTATGGGCTGTTACCTTGCCCGCACCGGTTCTCAGACAAGCCTTGGTGGCTAATACCGAAGCACCGCTCATGCCGTAACTTCCCGCTATGAGCAGCGCATTACCCATGCTGCCTTTATGGGCAAAGTCGCTGCGCGATTTCAGGAGCGGACGGATGTCGTTCTCTTCGAGTATGCGGCACCGGCACTCCGTATTCTGGATGAATTCCTGGGAAAGTCGGATATCGAGAACGCGCAGTCTGCCCAGGTACTGCTGGTTATCCGCCATCAGCATAGACAGTTTCTTCTGCTGCAGGGTAAGGGTCAGACTGGCACGGATGATGTTGGCATGGATATTATAGGAATTGTCCTCGGTCATCAGTCCCGAAGGGATATCGATGCTTACTACCTTGGCAGGACTCTGGTTGATATATTTCACCATCGCGGCGAATCCGCCAGCCAATGGCTTGTTGAGCCCGCTTCCAAAGAGTCCGTCCACCACCAGCGTTTCTGCATTGAGCTTAGGAGGGTCCAGGTTGGTGGTAATCTCAGTAAATTTCACTCTCTTTGCATCCAGCAGACGCTTCTTGTTGGCAAGACAGTCTGCCGACAGTTTATTCTGTACATTAAAGAGGTATACACTTACATCATATCCATCCTCGCTGAGCATTCTCGCCACAGCAAGCGCATCGCCGCCGTTATTTCCCGGACCGGCGAAGACAACTACTGGTGTGCGGTTAGACCATTCCTCTTCTATGGCACGTGTCAGCGCTTTGGCTGCACGTTCCATCAGGTTGAGCGAACTGATAGGTTCATGCTCAATGGTGTATTTATCCAACTCATGAATCTGAGCACTTGTGAAAATCTTCATATTATCTGATAATCTTAGTATTATCTGCGCGAACTGTCGTGATAATTTGTCAACTCATGCAGATAAACGGTTATTTTCATGCAAAAGTACAAAAAATAGTTGATGAAAGCACGAAGTTTCATGTTTTTTTCGTAATTTTGCAGAAAATATTATTATAGAACAGACTATGAGCATAGTAAAGATCAAGGATAAGAGCTTCAAGACATCGATTCCTGAGGCTGAGATTCTGAAGAAAGTACAGGTCGTAGCAGACCGTCTGAACAAGGATTATGCAGGCAAGAAACCTGTCTTCCTGGCAGTATTGAACGGCGCATTTATCTTTGCAGCCGACTTGATGCGAATGATTACCGTGCCAAGCGAGATTTCATTCGTGAAGTATGCTTCTTACGAGGGTACCTCCTCTACGGGCAGCATGAAGACCCTGATGGGTTTGAACCAGGATTTGGCAGGCCGCCACGTGGTTATCGTAGAGGACATCGTAGATTCCGGTTTCACCATGGCTCACATGATTGAAGACCTGAAGAAGATGAACCCAGCCAGCGTTGAGGTTTGTTCCCTCCTCGTGAAACCAGGCAACTTGAAGGTTGATCTTGATATCAACTATGCTGTTATGGAAATCCCTAACGATTTCATCGTAGGATATGGATTAGATTATGACCAAGAAGGCAGAAACCTCCGCGACATCTACACCATTGTAGAAGAATAGGGGAACCTATAATGGATGCATTATTTTTCTTAGGCGTTGTAACAGTTCTCTTTGGAATTGTTTTTGCAGTTCTTTTGTCTCCAAAGGGGCAGAAGTGGGTTAATAAATATAGTTAAGTTTCTGACACAACATAAATATTTTATATATATATTAAGGTAAAAATGAAAAATATCGTAATTTTCGGCGCTCCAGGTGCAGGTAAAGGCACACAGAGCGACAAGATGATCGAGAAGTATGGTCTCGGTCACATTTCTACAGGTGATGTACTTCGTAACGAAATCAAGAACGGTACAGAACTTGGTAAGACAGCTAAGGGTTATATCGACAATGGTCAGTTGATTCCAGACGAGTTGATGATTGACATCCTCGCAAGTGTATACGATAGCTTCGGTAAGGATCACGCTGGTGTAATCTTCGACGGTTTCCCACGTACCACTCCACAGGCTGAGGCTCTGAAGAAGATGCTTTCTGAGCGTGGTCATAAGATTGCTGCGATGATTGAGTTGGCTGTTCCTGAGGATGAGCTGATGGCTCGCCTGATTAACCGCGGTAAGGAAAGCGGCCGTTCTGATGATAACGAGGAGACTATCAAGAAGCGTCTCAATGTTTATCATACACAGACTGCTCCGCTCATCGACTGGTATGAGAAGGAAGGCATTCATCACCACATCGAGGGTCTCGGTACTGTAGATGAGATCTTCGCTCGTGTTTGCAATGTAATCGACAACTTGTAATCAAGATAAAGAATCTTCCCCGCTATGGTGGGGAAGATTTATTCATTAAATAAATAAAAAGAAAAGAATAAATGGCTGAATCCAATTTCGTAGACTACGTAAAGATACAATGCCGCTCTGGTAAGGGTGGCAAGGGCTCCATGCACCTGCGCCACGTAAAGTACCAGCCTAACGGCGGTCCTGACGGTGGCGACGGCGGACGTGGAGGAAGCATCTATCTCCGCGGCAACCATAACTACTGGACGTTGCTGCACCTCAAGTATCAGCGCCACTTCTTTGCCGAGCATGGTGGAAACGGTGGCCGTGATAAGTGTCATGGAACCGATGGCAAGGATATTTATATCGATGTGCCTTGCGGTACCGTGGTATATAATGCCGAAACAGGCAAGTTTGTATGCGATGTGGCTTATGACGGGCAGGAAGTTCTGCTCCTCAAGGGCGGTCGTGGCGGATTGGGCAACTTCCAGTTCCGTACCTCTACCAACCAGGCTCCTCGCTATGCACAGCCGGGCGAACCTATGCAGGAGATGACCATCATCATGGAGCTCAAGCTCCTTGCCGATGTAGGTCTGGTAGGTTTCCCTAATGCCGGTAAGTCAACTTTGCTGAGTGCTGTATCAAGTGCCCGTCCTAAGATTGCAAACTATCCGTTTACTACGCTCGAACCATCGCTGGGTATCGTAGATTATCGCGATCACCAGAGTTTTGTCATGGCTGATATTCCTGGCATCATCGAGGGCGCGAGCGAAGGAAAAGGTTTGGGCTTGCGATTCCTCCGCCATATTGAACGCAACTCTCTGCTGCTCTTCATGGTTCCGGGCGATACTGACGACATCAAGAAAGAATATGAAGTATTGCTGGGCGAACTGAAGAACTTCAATCCAGAGATGCTCGACAAGCATCGCGTGCTGGCTATCACCAAGTGCGATCTGCTCGACGAAGAACTGATTGAAATGCTCAAGGAAACTTTACCTACCGATCTTCCGGTGGTCTTCATCTCGTCTGTTACCGGACAGGGTATCCAGGAACTGAAGGACGTGCTCTGGAAGGAACTCAATTCTGAGAGCAACAAGCTTCAGGAGATTACTGCCGAAGATACGCTTGTTCACCGTGACAAGGATATGTCTCGCTTCCAGCAGGAACTGGCTGCAGAGGGCGAGGATGTAGTAGAATATATTGATGAGGATGAAATCGAGGATGTTGATGACCTCGATGATTTCGAATACGAATAAATGTTATGATCAAAGAATATCAGGTAGCTTCTGGTGTCATGGCTTTCTCTACTACCCGTAAGGGAGGAGTGAGCCAGGGCAACTATGGCGAATTTAATATCAATGAGTTTTGCGGTGACAATGCAGAACATGTGGCTGAGAACCGCAAGCGTCTTGCCACAGAGTTGGGTATTGATACAGCCCATATCATCATGCCCCATCAGGTGCATGGAGTAGAGGTGCGCAATATTGCCGGTGAGTTTCTCACCATGCCTGAGAATATCCGCAAGATGGTGCTCGAAGGTGTAGATGCCGTGATGACTGACCAGAAAGGTGTATGTATCGGTGTTTCTACTGCCGATTGCATCCCTGTGCTTCTTTATGATGAGGAGCATCATGCTGTGGCTGCCATCCATGCCGGCTGGCGTGGTACGCTGGCTCGCATCGTGCATAAAACCATTCAGGAGATGGCGTTTACCTATCATACCGACCCGAAGAAGTTGAAGGCGGTGATAGGTCCGGGCATTTCGCTCGACCATTTCGAGGTGGGCGATGAGGTTTACGAGGCGTTCGAGCAGGCAGCTTTCCCTATGGAAGAGATTGCCGAGCAGCGTCCTAATGCCGCCTTCTCGGTTGATCCTGCTGAGCGTGAGCGCCTGGCTGCTGAGGGTAATATCGTGCAGCCGCTGAAATGGCATCTCAATCTTCCGCTCTGCAACAGACAGATTCTTCTGCATTGTGGAGTGGCCGAAGAGAATATTCAGGATTGTGGCATCTGTACCTTTGCCCATAGCGATGAGTACTTTTCTGCCAGAAAACTGGGTACAGAGAGTGGCAGAATCTATACAGGCATCTTGTTGAAGTAAAAGCCTGGTAGCAGGTAAGTATCAGATAGTTTTCAAGATAACATCCATTTTTCCTTTTCTGTAAGAACGGAGAGGGAGAAATGGATGTTTTTCAGTTAATAGTTTATAGTTTATAGAATATTTTGAAAATCAGAAAGAAAAAGTAAATAATGAAAAGAATGAAAAAAGGATTGCGGCTATTGGCTGTGGCAGGACTCATGGTGTTCTCGCTGAGCAGCTTTATGCCCGCTAAAAATGTATTCACGGCAGCCGAACAGCAGCAGGTGAGTATTGCAACACCCGGTCTCTTTGCCCAGAGTCAGGCATTTAATGTAGACTTTGAGATATTCCGTGCTAAGGAATATTCCTTCCCGCTTCCTGTGGGCAAAGCAACCCTTCTGAACAATCATGTGTTGCGTATCTCTACCTCTAAAGGCGATGCTGTCAAGGCGATGCTCGAAGGTTATGTGCGACTTTCCAGAAAGTCGGAATCAATGGGTAATGTCATCGTGGTGCGCCACGATTGCGGTCTGGAAACCGTTTATGCCAACAATGCTGAGAACCTGGTTAAGGTAGGACAGCATGTGGATGCCGGACAGACGATTGCCATTGTAGGCTCTAAGGAGGGTGAAACTTATTGCGACTTCTCTATCATGGTGAATGGCGGTAGGTTGAATCCGGAAACTTTCATAGAGTTGAAATCGCATAAGTTGCGCCGCCAGACCGTGCAGTTCCGTAAGCATGGTGCCCGTGTCATCGCTTCGGTTATCGGTGGCAAGGATTCTTCTGTAGGAAGAAATGCTGAGGCTGACAAGGAGGCTTCTGGCAAGAAAAAGAGTAGAATAGGAGATGGAATGACGCTCGATCCTGATGAGGTTTATGATCCGTTTACCATTACCAATACTTTCGAGCTTGATTTGGAGAAGATAGAAAAGACAGCCTGGGCTTATCCTTTGCCGGGTGCCAAGGTAATCAGTCCTTATGGTGGCAAGCGCCGCCATTCGGGTGTGGATCTCAAGACGCGCCCGAATGATGAGATTGTGGCTGCCTTTGACGGTACGGTTGTTGCATCAGGACCCTTCTATGGTTACGGCAACTGCATCCGTATCAAGCATGCTTATGGTTTCGAGACGCTCTACAGTCACCAGAGTAGGAACAAGGTGAAGAAAGGCGATAAGGTAAAGGCTGGTCAGGTAATCGGTTTGACGGGCCGTACCGGTAGGGCTACAACAGAGCACCTCCATTTCGAGGTTAGCTTTGATGGTAGACGACTGGACCCAGCCATCATTTATGACCACGGCAAGCATCAATTGAAGCCTGTAACCCTTCATCTAACGAAGGGCAGGGGCGTAAAGAGTGTAAAGAACCAGTAACCGTTTTACTCTTCACCTGGAATTTAATGACTGTTTAAGAAGAACAGCCCACTAGCGTCTATGTAGCTAGTGGGCTGTTCTTCGAATACTAGTATCCTGTCTTTCGCTTGCCAGTACTCTATTCATGGCTCCCGCTATCAGAAAACAGTTCGCCCGTGCGCTGTTATCATACAGCACACGGGCGAAACATGTATTTATGATAGAGAAGTATTATTTCTTCTTCTGGGATTTACGATTGGCTCTCTGCTGGCGATACTTTGCCTTCTGACGGGCAGAGCCACTACCGTGAGCACCCGTTATGTACTTTTTCTTCTTGGCTTTGGTCTTCACCTTGTCGTCGTCATCCTTCTTAGGACCACCACCGCCCTTGAAGACCATACCGCCCATGATTATATCGTCAATGTCACTCATATACCTTAATTATATAATAAATTAGTGATGGAAGAGGCGAACGTGAGTAAACGCCATAGCGATGCCATACTTGTCGCAGGTATCAATAACATGATCGTCACGGATACTACCGCCTGCTTCTGCTATGTATTCAACACCACTCTTGTGAGCACGCTCAATATTGTCGCCGAATGGGAAGAATGCATCACTACCTAATGATACACCCTTGTTCTGGGCAATCCAAGCCTTCTTCTCCTCGCGGGTCAATGGCTCAGGCTTCTCAGTAAAGAACTGCTCCCAAACGCCGTCCTGCAATACATCCTCCCACTCATCAGAAATGTAGACATTGATGGTATTGTCGCGGTCGGCACGACGGATCTTCTCCTTGAAAGGCAGGTTCATCACCTTAGGACACTGGCGCAACCACCACT
>ERZ1023633.327-NODE-327-length-20507-cov-8.422110_pt1 | contig 20507 bp, 12 predicted proteins | sample MGYA00380333_ERZ1023633 | MGnify/ENA primary metagenome ERZ1023633 (study PRJEB33179, sample SAMN07448972) | human gut metagenome | biome: Human-gut; feature: Human associated habitat; material: Faeces | host: Homo sapiens | place: India: Bhopal | collected...
ACCAACCTCAGGCTTACAGTACAAATCCATTCAACTTTTTCTAGGGTAGTACAGACAAATAAAAAAAATTCAACAATAAAAAAATTGTCTCTATTGTCTCTATTGTCTTTAAACCCTCTCAAGAAGTTTGCTTTAATGCCTATTGTTTTTAAAATATTAAGATTATAAATTTTTGTTGTTTTTACAGCTGAAAAAATAAAATACAGCGCTTTTGTTTGCTGTTAACCAAAAACTTGCTAACTTTGCATTGTCTAACAAGATAGAACGCGATTCAAGAGCGTCCGCGCACCAAAGCACGAACGGAAAAAGAAACGACAAGCTTAAAAACGCTTAGAGAACGGTAAGCTTAAACGTTGGAACGGCAAGCTTAAACGTTGGGACGACAAGCATAAAAAATAAAAACAACATAAATCAGATTATTTCACTATTATGGCAAAGAAAGCTTTATTGATGATTCTCGACGGATGGGGAATCGGCCAGCATGGCAAAGGCGACGTTATCTTCAACACACCAACACCTTATCTCGACTACCTCACAGCCGTGAGCGCACACTCTGAGCTCCAGGCATCAGGCGAGAACGTAGGTCTGCCCGACGGACAGATGGGCAACTCGGAGGTGGGACACCTCAACATCGGCGCCGGTCGCGTTGTCTACCAGGACCTCGTGAAGATCAACCGCGCATGCAAGGACGGTTCTATCCTCAAGAACGAAGGCATCGTCAGCGCCTATTCTTATGCCAAGGAGCACGGCAAGAAGCTCCACCTCATGGGCCTCACCTCAACAGGCGGCGTTCACTCATCGCTCGACCACATCTTCCGCTTCATCGAGATCGGCAAGGAGTATGGTCTGAAGGACCAGCTCTTCGTACACTGCTTCATGGACGGTCGCGACACCGACCCAAAGAGCGGCAAGGGCTTCATCGAGCAGGTACAGCAGTGCTGCGAGAAGAACGATGCCCACATTGCCCACATCGTGGGACGCTTCTACGCCATGGACCGCGACAAGCGCTGGAACCGCGTGAAAGAGGCTTACGACCTGCTCGTTGAGGGTCAGGGCAAGCAGGCCACCGACATGGTGCAGGCCATGCAGGAGAGCTACGACGAGGGCGTGACCGACGAGTTCATCAAGCCCATCTGCAACAGCGCCGTCGACGGACGCATCAGCGAGGGCGACGTGGTGATCTTCATGAACTTCCGCAACGACCGCGCCAAGGAGCTCACACAGGTGCTCACACAGCAGGACATGCCCGAGGAAGGCATGCACACCATCCCCGGTCTGCAATATTACTGCATGACTCCCTATGACTCATCGTTCACAGGGGTCAACATTCTCTTCCCCAAGGAGAACGTCATGGACACCCTCGGCGAGTATCTCTCAAAGCAGGGCAAGCGCCAGCTCCACACAGCAGAGACAGAGAAATATGCACACGTCACCTTCTTCTTCAACGGTGGACGCGAGCAACCCTATGAGGGTGAGGACCGCATCCTCGTGCCCTCGCCCCGCGTGGCAACCTACGACCTCAAACCCGAGATGAGCGCTTATGAGGTTAAGGACAAGCTGGTGGGAGCAATAAACACACAGGAGTATGACTTCATTGTTGTCAACTTCGCCAACGGCGACATGGTGGGACACACAGGCATCTACAACGCCATCGCCAAGGCTGTACACGCCATCGACAACTGCGTGCGCGACGTCATTGAGGCTGCCAAGGCCAACGACTATGAGGCGATCATCATTGCCGACCACGGCAACGCCGACAACGCCATCAATGCCGACGGCACACCCAACACCGCCCACTCGCTCAACCCCGTGCCCTTCATCTACGTCACCGACAACAACTCGGCTACCGTGCGTGACGGACGCCTCGCCGACGTGGCTCCCTCGATCCTCCACATCATGGGTCTGGAGCAGCCTGCCGACATGACGGGCGAGAACCTCATTTCTGACAACAAGGCTGCCGAGTAAAGGCACCGCATGGCTATATGCCCCGCATCCGTCCACACACCTGTGAGACGGGGTGGGGCATATCGCGTTTCTCAAAACGCACCTGAACATCGCAAACACACATCTGCCCACTAAAGACATCTATTGCTCAAAGCACCTGCCTGTGCTCACGGCATCTAACTATCGTGCTCAAAGCACACATCTATCCGTGCTCACAGCATCTATCTATCGTGCTCACAGCATCTGCCTATCTGTGCTCACAGCATCTATCTATCGTGCTTAAAGCATCTGCCAGTGCTCACAGCATCTATCTATCTGTGCTCACAGCATCTATCTATCGCTCAAGACATAAAACGTAACGCTCAAGACATAAAACGTAACGCCTAACCCCAATCTCTGCGATCGACCAAGCAACAAAACTGTCTTAAAGATGTAACTTCTCAGAAATGTGTAAGCCATAACTTTGCAGCGGGTTTCGTCCCGAGGCACAAGCCCATGGCTCTCTCTTTTTTCACATCCATTCTCCCAACCCTCATCGCGGCGGCTGATGGATCTATCAAATATTTTTCTAAAATTTTATTATCATCAATTATTAATTTAAAACTCGTAAAACATGAAACGAATTTTACGCTTATTTTTGACGCTCCTCATGCTTGTGGTGTGTGCGAGCGGATTTGCGAAAGAGCAAAAGGTGACAGGCTCTTGGGATTTAACAAAAAAAAATACAGAGTGGACAGCTACTGGAAATGCAGAATATTTCAAGCAGCCTTATGGTTATAAGAAGGCTAATGGAACATTAGCAAATAAGTCTATAGAAAACTTTTCTAAGTCAGGTATTACACAAATAAAAGTAGGCTTTAAATGTCTCCAAAACAACAGTACCAAATCCAAAATAACAATTTATCTTGTAGATAAAGATGGTAAACAATTAGGCACAGGACAGGTTCTTACTCCTGTGAAAGCATCATCAGCAAATAATACTAAATTTGTGTATGCTACCTTTACGTCTGCCTTGGAAAAAGCAACGGGCTTTATGATGAAGGTTACAACGTATGACAAAAATATTCTTGTTAATGGCGCTGAATATGAAGTAACTTACGAAGATGGTCCCGCCAAGACTCTCACAAGCCTTGCAATTTCTGGCGATGCTACCAAGAAAGCATACAATGAAGGTGACGAGTTTGACCCAACAGGTCTTGTTGTAACAGGTACCTACGACGATGCAAGCACAGCAGCCATTACAGATGGCATAACATGGACAAAGACTCCTGCAACGCTTGCTGTGGGCAATACCTCTTGCTCAGTTACTGCTACTGTGAACGGTGTGACCAGCCCTGCTTATGAAGTGACAGGTCTTACCGTAACCAAGACCATTACGCTCTCTATCGCCCCCGCAACATCTACTGTTGTTAAAGCCCCCGTTACGGTTTCTCTTACAACCACTCCTGGCGCAACCGTCTACTACACGACCAATGGCGACGAGCCTTCAACAAGCTCTGAAAAGTATGTCGCTCCTTTTGAAGTGACAAAGAGCGGCACCACCGTTAAGGCTATCGCCGTGGCTGATGGTGCCGAAAATGCAACAGATGAGGCTACTTATACAATCAAGCCTGATCAGCCTGTGTTCAGCGAACCTTCAAAAACATTCAAGGATGCTTTTAACGTAACCCTCTCTCTGCCCGAATCAACCGATGCAACCTCTACCATCCACTACGCCATCGGTGGTAAAGCTACAGCCGACAGCCCACTGTATAATGGTCCCATCAACATCTCAGCAGAGAACGATGGTAATAAGGTAATCCTCCACGCCGTTGTGGTAGACCAATATGGCAATGTAGGAACGGAAAAATACTGCACTTACACCAAGACAACTGCTGTTGTTTTTGACTTTACTGACGACTGGGAGGGTATAACTCCTCAAAAAGAGAATAGTGACAAAACAGCAACTAACGTTGTAGCAGGAAAGGAACTGAAAGTAGGTGGCATCGTGATGACAGCTACGAATGGTAGTACTCTAACAACTTGTCTCTATGGCGACGAAAACGGTCATAACTTGCGTGTTTATAGTGGCGGTGGCTCTATCACTTTTACAGCTCCTGAGGGTTATAACATCTCAGAGATAGTATTTGATGGAAAAGACACCAATAATTTTAGTGCAAGCGAGAAATCATATACAAATCCGAAGTGGATTGGAAACGAGCACGCTGTTACATTCACGGCAAATAAAACAGTACAACTGAATAAAGCCAACATCAAGCTTGTAGCCGTTGCCAACCCCACTCTCACTCTTGACGAGAACGCAGAGAATACTGGAGATGTTCTTTTAAGCACCGAGTCTGGCAAGGCTTATGACGTTAAGCTCACCCGCACACTGACAGCCAATGTGTGGAACACCATCTGTCTGCCGTTTGATGTAACAGCCGAGCAGATTGCAGACGTTCTGAAGAGCGCAGGCAATGTTAAGGAGTATGACCGCGAGGATGCAACTAAACAGACAATCTATTTCAAGGATGCTACAACCATGGTTGCTGGTAAACCTTACCTCATCAAGCCGACAGAATTAGCTAAAGAGCTTGTGTTTAAGGGTGTGAAGATTACAGAATATGAGCCAAATAAAAAAGTTGGTGGTGACAATTATGCTGTTTATGGCACATTTGGCAAATACACAATGAAGACCGACGGCACAGAGCTGTTCCTCAAGACCGACGGAAAGTTCTACATTCCTGCTGCAAGTACGGCAACAATGAAGGGCTTCCGTGCTTATTTCTACAACATAAATGGCAGCACAGCTGCTGCAGCCCTCAACCTCAGCTTCGGCGATGCAACAGGCATCAACGGTGTTGCTGCCGATGCAGAGAAGAACGTTAAGGTTTACAATGTTAACGGTCAGTATGTAGGCACCAGCCTTGAGGCTCTGCCTAAGGGCTTGTACATTGTAGGTGGCAAGAAAGTTCTGAAGTAAGCAAATGATGTCAATAAACTTAAAAACTGAGAAAAGGAAAAAGTTATGAATAAAAAATATTATATTGCTCCTTCTGTAAAGGTTGAGCATGTAGAAACAGAAAGTTTGTGCGCTGCCAGTGGTAACGGTATAAGTTATGATGGCGGAGCAGGTTCGTTTGGAAATCCTACACCTGGAGGCAATGCCGATGAGGCCTGTGGCAAGATCCAAATCAACGACGTGTGGGAGTAACAATCTCCCGCCTAAGGGAGTGACCCTCCCATCAGCTTTTTAACCGCAAATGCGGCGGCACGACGCTCTTTGAGTTGTCTTGCCGCCGCATTTTGTATTGTATAAATTGCGCGTTAGGATACATTTCAAAGCAAACTAAAAATTGTCTCTATTGTCTCTATTGTCTTTGACCCCACGCAGGAAAGCACAAGGAAACGGGTTAAAGGTAAAAAGGTAAAAAAGTAAAAAGGTAAAAAAAGGCTGACGCCGTTGAGAAAGGATATAATGTTATAGCTCACCATCGTCTTAAAAAACCACGCAAGAAAGAAAGGTCAAGAAGAAAAATGCCTACTAAAAATTTTTCTTTTTCAGATTATATTTGTTTTTTCTCAGATTATATTTGTATTTTTGTCACATCCAAAATAAAGACCGACCTAAAGAATGAGGAAATATCTACTTCTGCTCCTTGCTTTAATCACACTCGCATGCAACAAGCGAAGCGACGAGCCCACAGCCGAGAAAGCCTATGCCATGCTCGAACGCGTGGCAGAACAGAACGCTCTTGGCAACAAACCGGCGGCGCTGGCCCTTGCTGACAGCGCCCTGGCCCTGAACCCCGCCGACACCACACGCTGCTGGCTCATGAGCGAGAAGGCCGTGACGCTTGTCGACATGGGGCGCATGGCCGATGCCGTGGGCGTGGCCCAGGGCGCTTATGCCCTTGCCCGCAAGCTCCACGATGTTGAGGCCATGCTCAACCTGCGCGGCACGATGGGCATAGCCTACAGGCGGCAGGGCATGACCGACTCGGCTCTTGTGCAATATAAAGAAGGTATAGACATGGCGCTCGCGGAGCAAAACACAGAATATGAGATCTATCTTAACAACTGCGTCACGGTGCTCTACTCTGAGAGCAACCGCTTCGACGAGGCGCTCCACTATGCCCGTAAGACCGAGAAGGCAGCCACAGCAGCCAACGACACCGTTCAACGCCTATCGGCAAGGGCCAACATCGGCGGCATCTACATGCGGCAGAACAACTACAAGGCGGCGCTCCACGCCCTGCTGCCTTGCTGGTCCGAGGTGAAGAGGGTGGGGTATAACGTGCTCACGCTGAAGTTTTTGTCCGTCATCCTGAAGTCGTACAGCTCCCTGGCCGATTATCAAGCCGTCGACAAATACATGAGATATGCCGACCGCGTGATGGCAGGCATGGCAACCAACAGCAACGGCGTGTTGGGCATTCTGGAGGTCAAAGCCAGCCTGCTCGGCGCACAACACCGCTACAACGAGCAACTCACCCTGATAGACAGCATCATGGCCTCGGGCGCACAGAACCAGGCCATGCCGCTGGAGAAGATGCTGCGCATGAAAGCTCTCTGTCTGGAGAAGATGGACCGCAAGGCTGAGGCGCTGACGCTCATGAACAGGGCTTTCAACCTGCTCGACTCGGTGAAGCAGAGCGACATAGAAAAGAGCATGAGCGAGTTCTCGGTAAGATACAAGACGCTGGAGACGGAGAAAGCCTTGGCAGAGCAGAAGCAGCAGACGGCAGAGAAAGCCAACCAGGTGCTGTGGCTCGTGGTGGCCGTGGCGGTGCTCGCCGGCGTGGTGGTGCTCATGCTCTATAAGCGGCGCATTGCCGCCCAGCGTGCCTTGCTGCATGAGAAGCAGAGCTACATTGACGGTCTGGAGAACGAGCGCGAACGCATTGCCAAGGAGCTTCACGACGGTGTGTGCAACGACATCCTGGCCTCCAAACTGCTGCTTGCCACCGACAGCCGTCAGGCAGAGGCTTATCTTAACGACGTGTGGCGCAACGTGCGGCAGCTCTCACATGAGCTCATGCCGCCAAGCTTCGAGAACGTAACCCTCGACACCGCCGTGCGCTCTTATGTGGCGACCGTCGGCAACAACGCCAAGAACGATGTGAAGCTCCATATCGACAGCTCCTTTGCCTGGCAGCTGTTGCCCCAACGGGTGGCTTACGAGACTTACCGCATTGTTCAGGAGGCAACGGGCAACGCCATAAAGCACGGCAGCGGAAGCATAGACATCTCGCTCACGGTCAAGGACGACATCCTGCGGGTGAGCATCGTGAACGCCATCAAGCCCAACAGCGCAAGCACGCCCACCAGCAGCGGCATAGGCCAGCAGACGCTCCAGAAGCGTGCCGACCACATCGGCGCCAAGCTCACCGTAGAGGCCGTGGGCACACACCACACGCTCACCCTCACGCTTAAGCTCCACACAGAAAAATCAACCGTAAAGCAAGTACAACAATGACAATTCTTATCGTCGACGACCACCCCATCGTGAGGAAAGGCATACACGCCTTGCTGGCTTCCGCGTTTGCTGACGCCGAGGTCATGGACGCTTCCTGCCTGAAGGAGGCCGAGGAGGCATGCTCCACCCGCGACGTGAACATCATGATAACCGACCTCGACCTCAACGGCGAGAGCGGTCTGACGCTCATAAGGCGCGTGCGCGACATCCTGCCAAGCCTTCAGATCGTCATCTACACCATGCACGAGGAGCCGTGGTCGGTGTGCCAGATTGCCGACATCGACACCGAGGGGGTGGTGATGAAGAGCGACAACGCCAGTGAGCTGGTCAAGGCGGTGAAGAACCTCAACGAGGGCAAAGGCCACTACAGCACCACGTTCGTGCGTCTGCTCAACGGGCTGAAGCTACAGCCCGGCCGCTTGTCGGACCGCGAGCAACAGGTCATAGACCTAACGGCAAAGGGCCTCTCTACCTCCGACATGGCAGCGCAGCTCGGCATCAGCACCAACACCGTCGAGTTTCACCGCCGACGCATCATGCAGAAGCTCAACGTCGCCAACGCTGCCGAGATGATAAGACGTGCCACAGAGCTTGGGTGGAAAACAAACATCTGACAGAAACATGACTGCCAAAAGGTTTTCACCCTTCCCGTCAGACCAACAAAAAATCTGTTTCCACTACGGAAAACCATAGTTCGTCCCCTACGGAAAACCATAGTTTTTGTGTTTTGAGCGGGGTTTACCCAGAAGAATAGAATTTATCTTTTATTTATTTTCGCTACCTTTGTAGAAGACAGTTTATTAATTTCCAAATTTTCATCTACATGGGTACCGATATAAAGGACAGCATCACCACACGCGAAAAAGAGATCTTGTATCTCCTTTCAAAAGGCTTGAACAGCAAAGAAATTGCGGCGGAGCTGTTTATATCTGCCCACACCGTAGAATATCATCGCCGACAACTGCTTAAGAAGACCAACTCTCGAAACATCGCACAGCTCATAGGAAACGCCTTCCGCATGGGCATCTTGTGAGCCGTCGGCTAAAAACATGAAGGAAACGAATAAATTTTTTTAAACCATAGGCTTATGAAACATTTTAACCTCTACATGATGGGCTTAGCCCTCATCTCAAGTGTTTGTGCCACGGCGCAGACCCACCAGACACTGCCCCAACCCGTTCCGGGAGTGAAGGCGCAGCAGCTTTTCAAGAAGGCTAACAGCAGGGCTGAGGCACAGCGCCCCGACACAAAGCCCACCTACGCTCTGCCCACCAAGGGTGTGCGCATGGTGCCTCTGGCACAGATAGCCAAGACACAACGCGCCGAAAAGGCCGACGAGATGGTGAAGAAGACCTTGCTCACAAGCTGGAGCAAAGCCATCGACAACTACACACCGGAGACGGGCAAGATAACATACGACAAGTATGGCCGCTTCAGCGTGGTCGACTACGGCTCTTATAAAGACCTCTACACCTACACCACCGACGCCACGGGTGCCAAGTGGACCACGAAACTCGTGCGCCGTCAGACAGGCGACTACATTGAAAACCTTTACAAGGAAGAACGCACACTCGATGCTAACGACCATGTGACGAAGAGGAGCATTTACGACAACCGTTATGGTGAAAAGGACTTGACGCTGAAAGAAGAGTACGAGTACGACTACGGCCAAGACCCTAACGGCGTTGAGGTAAAATCTGTCAGCTATGACCTGTTTGACGGCATCAACCAACCCAACGACGCCACTCTGCGCAAATGGTTCGCACCAACCAAGAGCTATATTGAGGTAGTCTACTCCCCCCGAGAAGAAAAGGTGGAGATTGTTGTCGACAGAACTGACTACATCATCAAGAAATACAGCAAAAACGACAATGGCGACTGGGAGCTGTCGGGCGAAGAATACCACTACTACTCGGCAGAGGGCCGCGATCTGGGACAGATGGAGTGTTCTTTCGCCCACGGCACCATCTATAACGGTTCTGGCAACAGGACAGAGCTGCAGCCCGACACACCCGAAGCAGGCTTCACCACCGAGATCGACTATGTGATGTACCCGTACACGGTGCCTACAAACACATGGGTGTATAACGGCAAAAAGGTTTACAGCAACAATTATGAACTGCCCAAGACACAGGCCAACGGCGACTTCTCATACAAACGCTACAAGTATGACACCTCAAAGGGCGCGTGGGTGCTGACGACTGCACAGATAGGCACATGGACCCCCGAGGGCTTGCTGCAAGAAACCTATGAAGAGTATGAGAACGGCGAGCTGGAATGGCGCGAGACAGGTCTCTACAAATATTCGGCCACGGGCGAAGAAGAGGGCTATGTGCTCCCGTTCAAGAACGGCGGCTATGTCATAGAGACCGACATCACGGGCGTAGACGGCAGCTATTACACCTTCTACGACAAGAACCACAACGTCACACGCCGCCTCAGAGCCATCTATAAAGACGGTAAAGACTCTGGCTCATATAATAGCGCCGTGCCCGAAGAAAGAATCTACGAAGAGTGGAAGAACGGCAAGTGGGTAGCTGTAACTACTGACCTTATGATCGGTGATGGTGCCAACCACATGGAGGTGAAGTTTAACGCCAAGGGCCAGATGACCCAGTGGGACGAATATGAGAATGGGCTTCACACCGAGCATGTGGTTTACACCTATCTCGACAACGGATATATCGAGGAGTCGTATAACACGATGACCAACAAGGTAGACGAATACACCAAAGTGACGGTCGATGCCGCAAATGTTGTTACCTACATCAACTACGAGTATAGCAGCAGCACAACCAGCAGCCAGATAACATGGGGCGAGAAATACGTTACCTACCCCACAGGCAAGCGGATCATCTACAGATGGGACACCGACACCAAGGAGTTTGTTCTGGATGCCACCACGGTAAATTCGCTGACCTCAACGGCAGCCGACGGCACACGAACCACCATCTACCGCGAGATCGACGACAACGGCAACGTTGTTGAAACGCGCAAAGACGTCAATTATAGCAATAATGGCGTAACCCGTAACGAGTCTTATACAAAGGTTGACGGCCAGTGGGTAGGCGAATACAAGAGTGAGGAGGAGGCTGTAAAAGTGCCCCTGTTTGAGGCATTTGAGATGCAAGACCCCGTTGCCTGCAACGACGAATATTTCTATCCCGGCGACATCGATGACGAGGAGGATTATACTGTGCTTCCAAACAACACTCAATGGGGATGGAAAGACGGTAAGTGGGCGGTGCACCTCCAGCAGGCTACCGCTTTCAGCCAGCCCGATGCCAACACGCTCACGCAGACCGACACTTATATCTATGATGAGAGTGCCTACAATTCGGGAAGCAGATACACCAAGAGGGTAACCACCTTTACCAAGAAGCGCGACAGCCGTCACTACCTGCTGGCGACAACACGGATCCTTGACACAGTGGATAAAGACGATAAAACGACAAACATCGATGAGAAGACAGAGAACATCAAGACCTACACCTACAACGATGAGGGTCTGCTCACATCGATAACGGAAAAGTCGTATCTCACCGATCGTGCAGCTGCGGCTGAAGCATCGGCAACAGCACAGGTGGCTCGCGCAGCTGCCACACGCGTGCTCCAGTCTACTGTCGTGACCAACTACTATTACACCGAGCTCGACGTGGTGAACGGCATCACCTCTACCACCGCCGACGCCACCAAGCCCGCCTTCGCCGTGAGCGGTCGCACCGTGAGCGCGGCATGCAAGAGCGCTGCCATCAGCCTCTACACCCTCGACGGTCAGCTCGTGGCTACATCGGCCACAGGTCAGGTTGAGGCTCCCGCTGACGGTATCTTCATAGCGGTGAGCGGCGCAGCAAAGTGTAAGATTGTTGTGAAATAGAACCTTCAGAACAAATGATGTCTCTTGACAAAGAAGAGACCACCATAACCCGTTAAATGAGGGAATAAAAAGCGCCAAAGGCGAACATCACCAAGGTAAAAGCCCCATGTGATGCTCGCCTTCTTTGTGCTCCATTTGTTCAGCGCGTTGAACACTTTTCTTCAAAATCTGTTCAGCGCGTTGAACATTTTTCCTGAAAATCTGTTCAGCGTGTTGAACATTTTTTGCCGTTATTTGTTTTGCGCTCTGAACAAATAAGTGTATCTTTGCAAAAAATGAAGTAAATATGGAAAATCTGTTTAATCAATGCAGACGTCTTTTAAGGGTCACCTCTTTAGACTATGTAAGACCAATCATTAAACAAGTGCATTGGAATCAAAGACTGATTTCGATCAGAGGAGCCCGTGGCGTAGGAAAAACCACCTTACTCTTGCAATATATAAAGCAAACGTATGGAGACAATCCGACAGAAGCCATCTATGTGAGCTTGGACAACCTCTATTTCAGCCGTCACACATTTATCGACTTTGTAGAAGATTTTTACAAGATGGGGGGCAAGTGTATCTTTGCCGATGAGGTTCATAAATATCATGGATGGAGCCAAGAACTGAAGAATGCCTACGATGCCTTTCCCGACATGCGTTTTGTCATCACCGGCTCTTCTGTTCTCAACATATTAAATTCAGACGCCGACCTCTCGCGCCGTTGCATCAACTATAACATGCAGGGCCTTTCGTTTCGTGAATATCTGGCTCTCTGTGAAGGCTTGAAGTTTGACCAAACAGATTTGCCGTCTCTTTTAGAAGAACCAGACAAGCTATGTATGGCTGTCAACGAGAAATGTCGCCCGTTGGCTCATTTCGACAGGTACCTCAAAACAGGTTATTACCCGTTTGTTCTGGAAGGGGAAGAAGACTATTATGAACGCATATCGAATGTTGCAAATCTTATATTGGAAATTGAGCTGCCACAATTGTGCGGTGTTGATGTGTCCAATATCCGAAAGCTGAAGAGCCTTTTGGCTGTGTTGGCCTCTGAATATCCTATGCAGATAGACATGATGAAGCTGTCAGCCATGGCAGGAATGTCACGCACCACCCTGCTTGCATACCTACAGTATCTGCAGCGAGCCAAACTCATCAATTTGTTATATTCAGGCGATGCCTCATTAAAGAAGATGCAACGTCCAGACAAAATATATATGGAGAACAGCAATCTTTTGCACGCCTTGTCGCTGAACGGTGTCAATGAAGGAACGCAGCGGGAGGTGTTCTTCGTAAACCAACTGGTTTATCAGCATCGTATAGAATATGCCTCTTCACAGGCCGATTTTCTGGTCGACGGCAAGTACACCTTTGAGGTGGAAGGCAAGTCGAAGGACGGCAAGCAGATTGCAAATATGAGCAATTCTTACATTGCAGCAGATGGCATAGAGCTTCCTTATGGAAACAAGATTCCTCTGTGGTGCTTCGGCTTTTTATATTAATTTTTTTCTGCTCTTTGACGAAGAAACCTCTATAACCTTTAACCCCAAATCGGTCATTAGGCCGTTTTATGTGTTATTTTATAACTGCTTGCAGTCTTTTGTTTTTTATAAGTTGTCTTTTGCTTGTTTTTAATTCGCAATAGCTCGCTATTACTCATTAAAAGCCAAACAAAATCCACTCTTCTAAAAATCCAAAATACAAGCAAGCCCTAACGACCGATTTGGGTTTAATCTTTTAAGCAGCCAATAGGGATAACATACACCCCGTCCTTTCGCTTATAAGCATATTGTCCAACACCAATAACCACAGCCATAAACGAGGGGGCAGGCATTTTTGTTGTGTCAAGCTTGTCAGCTAATTCTTTTAAGTTGGTAGCGCCTTCTTCTATTCGTTCTGTGCCGCCAAGTTTCACCTCAAGCAGAGCATAGATTTCTGATTTCCAAACTATTATATAAAAATTCCTGAATTTGTGAGCAAATTTTTCCTGAATTTGTGAGCGATTTTTTCCTGAATTTGTGAGCAAATTTTTCCTGAATTTGTGAATGGCTATAAGAGTTTTGAATTTTGAGTTTTGAATTTTGAATTGTTGCGGCTTTGCCGCAATTTTGAATTATTGAATTTTGAATTTTGCGCTCGGCTCGTAGATACGCTTGCCTAAGAAAGAATTTTCCCTCTTAGACAAGGCGAATTCTTCATTCTTCACTCTTCACTCTTCATTCTTCATTCTTCACTCTTCATTCTTCACTTAATAAGCTCTTCCCTTCCAATGGCGCCAGCCCTTTTTTACCTTTTTACTTTTTTACCTTTAAAGCCTCTTCACCCTTTCCTCAAAGGTTGCGCGGTCGCTGAGCGCCTCGTTACGATATTTTGTGCGATAGTTGTAGACCGTGCTGTTGGCGAGGCCTAGGAAGGTGGCTATCTGCTTGCTGTCCTCCACGCCAAGGCGCAGGAGGGCGAACACACGGAGCCCCATGGTCAGTGTACCGCGTGTCTTCGGCTCGATGCGACTCTCAGGCACGAGCAAGGCATTGAAATTTTCAATGAAATCGGGGAAGATGTTGAGGAAGATGCTGTCGAAGCGTGCGAACAGCTCGTCGCGCGTGGTCACATTACGGTTGGCAGCCACGATGGCTGTCTCCATCTCGTCATATTTCTTTGCCCTCATCAGCTTCTTTATCTTCTTGAGCAGCTTGTCGCCCTCATCGATGTATGCCGAGCAGATGCCGAAGAAGGTGCCTATGTAGCTCTCCTTGATGATGTTGGCCTCAGAGAGCCGTTGGTTTATCAGCTCGTTCTGCTCATAGAGCTTCGTGAGCTGCTCGTTGGTGTCGCTGAGCTTCAGGTTAGCCTCATTGATCTTCATGTTTTTCTCCTTCACCTTGTGGCGCTGTCTGTGGGAGAACACGAGCAAGGTCACGGATATGATGAAGAGAATTATAATAATGTGGAGCGATATGTTAACCAAGCTCTGCTTCTCGTTAAGCTGCGAGAGATAGAGCCTGTTGGTGTCTTCCATGTCGTGAACGACCCAGCCGCGCGTGATGCCGCCAAACTGGGTGTAGGCATAATAAGCATACTCCATATATTTTCTTGACCGCTTCACGTCGCCCCTGTCGTTGAGCACGCGGCTGACGTTATAGATGGCTTGCTCGTCGTAGGTTGCCGACTCGACGTCGCAGATAGCAGCCTGCATCAGACAGTAGAACGCTTCGTCGGGTCGTTGAAGCTTCTCCAGCAGGGTGTAGCGCCTGAAGTTGACCACGGCGTTTTTTTGGTCGTCAGGCTCAAGCTGTTTCAGCCTGTGGTTGCAGAGAGCCAATGCTTGTCTGTAATCTTCGGCATCGAGCAGTTTAAAATAAAGGGTGTTGAAACGTGCTTCAGAGTTTTCGGGCGCCACAAGCAGCAGCTTCTCTGACAGATTCTTGGCTATGCGTGTGAAAATCTGCCTGCTTTTGGCGTTGCGCGTATCGCGTGCCAGAGCATTATAAAGTTTGCTTTTAATGTAATAATATTCCACTTCCGCATCGGCAAAAGTGGTGCTTTCCAGACTGTCGATAAGGAAACGGGCCTCGGCATAATAGCCCGAGTTGAGATATTGCGTAGACATGCGGCAACGGCTCTCGCTCACCTCGCGGTGTTCGCCCACCGCCTTGGCACCGTCCAGGCAGCGCTGTTGCCACAAGATGGCAGAGTCGTTGAGAAAGACCCTGTATTCGTCGTGCAGCTTGTTCATGATCGCATATTGCTCCTTCCAATGTGTTGCCACGGCCAGTTCGGCGCGGAGCTTTGTTATGCGTTGCTCGCGCTTCCTGCGGTAGGTCTTGTAATTGTCCACAGCCTCGTCGAGACGCTGCAGGAGCTGGTCTGTAGAGGTGTGCTTGGCTTCTTCGACAACGTCAGCCACGGGGTTGCCCGCAACTTTTGTTGCAGCCTTGGCGTTTGCCAGAGCGGCAGGAACGCATATTGTGAGGATGATGATTAGACGCAGAAATTTATGCATGCTTCCTGTAAGGTTTTTAAAACTGTTAAAGGTAGAATGTTGTTTTTGCACATCGAGCTCTTAGAGCATTGTCTTGTTGCCCGTGTGCGGTTTATAATGGCTTTTTTCAAATGCAAAGTTAGCGATAAAAGGTTGAACAACCAAGATTTTGACCAAAAAATATTTTCTTGTTTCACTACTGATTTTCTGTATGCTTAAAGATGCTAACACGCTGTTTTATAGGCTTTTAAATGGTTATTGAGGCGTTTTTGCGTCTGCTTTTTTACTACGCACGCATGTGTCGTGTTTAAATAATGCGTAATTTTGCATCAGAAACATAAAAATCAGAAGACAAAAAATCAGATCTATATAGAGCGAAAGCTCAACGACAATTCAAAAAATCAGCAAAAAACAAAGAAAGAAAGAGTGTAACTCACCCGATCTCACAACAGGTTGGCACATCGCTTAAGGGCGATGCTGCTGACCACATTTAGCCAAGAAAACCGTTAGGTTTACCGGGAGCATCTCCGAGCAATAGATGTCTCATCCGGCGCAAATCACTATATTTTTAAATAGCTCTACTGCTGTAACAAGCGACGTGGGTCACCTCCACGATTAATAGCTTTTAAGGAGGTGTGTATTGCCGTGAGGCAAATGCTGCGTCAGGCCACCTGGTACGGGCAGACAGGGATCTGCTTTGTCATGACCAAGACCGCAATGTTGAAAGGTTAAGGCCAAGCAGTTGTAGAAATGAAACGTTTTCTTAAGCCAAGGTCTGGTTGTGGACGGCCAGACCTTGGTGAGAACGTTCATCGCAAATCTTTGGAGAAAAACGTTCTATTCATAAAATCCGTGAGCGAGATAATGACCATCGCTTACGGATTTTTCCGTTTACACATAAAAAAGAATGCGCCGCCATCAACGGCGACGCATCTCGCATGATTTTCAAAGATCCGAAATCTTTAAACCTAAAAACAACTATAGTAAATTCAAATAAAAACGCTTCGTTTCGGATTGCCCATCCGCTTTGTTGGCGGTGGGCTGGTTGTTACACACAAATCCGAAAGATTCGTTACCCTGCCAATCATTTGCTTTTTTTTTACTTATGTGCTAAAACTATTCCTATATTTTTTTAAACAAACGTTTCGCTTTTGTTGCTCTGCCCACTTGTGAAAAAGTGGGCAGAGAGTTCAAAGGTGAGTCTTGTTCGCTTGCTGTTTTGTTGCGACCAACAAGCTACATGTTGTCTCATCAGTGGTGTTTTGTCAAAGTTTCGCTATTAAAGCGTGGTCTAAAAGATTGTTTTGTAAATAATAACAGATAATTGTCTTTTTCTTTTCGATGATAAAGTTACTAACATTTTTTCATATCACGAAGATGTAGTAGAAAAAAAGTAGATAAAATGACTCCTCGCTTCCGTATATCTGTATGTAATCAGCGTTTTATGAAAAAGACGAACTGCAAAAACAGTAGTTGAAATATAATCGATTATACTCGCTTTACTCGTGAAGTTATTGGAATTTATTGGGAGTTATTGGAATTTATTGGGAGTTATTGGAAGTTAACTCGCTTCGCTCGTGAAGTTAACGGCCAAATGCTTTTTTTATTGAGATTCTTCGACAATGTTCTTTTGAGAAGAAAGGCATATGTCCGCTAACTTCCGCTAACTTCCAATAACTCCACGAGCGAAGCGAGTTAACTCCCGATAGCTTCCGCTAACTTTACAAATTGAAAAACTCCGTAAATGCCTTCACGCAATATTCATGGTCGCGCACGCTGCCCGTTTCTCTGCAGCTGTGCATGGCCAGAATGGCGTTGCCCATGTCGACACCGCGAAGAGGAATAGACGAGGCGAGGATGTTGCCAAGCGTGCTTCCTCCAGCCACGTCGCTGTGGTTGACAAAACGCTGGCACGGCACGCCGGCCTTCTCACAAAGCGATGCGAAGACAGCTGCCGAGGCAGCGTCGCTGGCATATTTCTGCGCGGCGTTAAACTTGATCACGGGACCGCCGCCAAGCATGGGGTGGTTCGTGGGGTCATATTTCTCAGGATAGTTGGGATGCCATGCGTGGGCGTTGTCGGCAGAGATCATGAACGCACGCTCCACCGCCTGATAGAACGCCTCCTCGCTGCCGCTCTGTGCCATGCCTATGCGCTTGAGCATGAACGCGAGGAAGGGGCTTGCCGCGCCTTGCTTGGTCTGCGATCCCGTCTCCTCGTTGTCGAAGATGGCGAGCACCTGTGTGGTGTCGCTCAGGTCGGCAGAGAGCATGGCCTCCAGACCGGCATAACACATGGACAGGTCATCGAGACGGCCCGACGATATGAACTCGTTGTGCACGCCAAAGGTGCAGGCGGGTGTGGCGTCGGCGAGGTAGAGGTCGAAGTCGAGAATGTCGTCGCGCTTCACCTCGCGCTCCTTGTTCAGCTCCTCCAGGATGACGTTCATCAGCAAGTTGCCCTTCTCCAGCTCATCGGTGACCTGTCCGAGCAGGGGCAGCACATCCTTCTGGCGGCTCAGTTTCACACCGTCGTTGACCTGTCGGTTGAAGTGGATGGCGAGGTTACTGATCTGTAGCAGCGGGCGCTGGACGTGGAGCAGCATGGTCTCGGGACTAAAGGCGTCGGCACCTCGCACGATGACACGTCCTGCGATGGTCAGCGGACGGTCAAACCATGTCGACATTATGGGGCCGCCATAGACCTCGGTGTTGAGCTTCACCAGTGACCCTTCTGTAAGCATCTCGGCGTTGGGCTTTATGCGGAACGTGGGCGAGTCGCTGTGGGCGCAGATCATGTGGAAGCCGGCGTCGGCAATGGGCTTGCGGCCTATGCGGAAGGCATATACCGACGAGTCGTTCTTGGTCACGAAGAAGCTGTCGCCGGCTTTCAGTGTGCCGAGCGGCATGGCTGGGTTCAGACGGCGGAAGCCACTGGCTTCGAGCATGTGGGTGATGTTTCTTACTGCCAGGAAATTTACTGGCGATGCGTTGAGAAAATCTAACAGTTGGTTGATCATAGAGGTTTCTTGTGTTTTGTTATGGCGCCCCGCAAGACAGCGTTGCGCCGTTCATTTTTCTGCAAACTTACATAAAAAAGGCGAGAAATAAGCGTTTTTATGTATGATTGCCGAAAAATAATGTTCTATTTCATAGCACGTTTTCTCGCCATGGCAAAGCTCAAGCAAGCTTGGCTCTGCTCATCTGGCTTAACGAAAACGTTCCTTTTCAAGGCACCTTTTCTCGCCATGGCAGAGCTCAAGCAAGCTTGCTCTGCTCATCTGGCTTAACGAAAACGCTCTTAAGGTTGCGCAAGGACATTTAATGTTTACATCGCGCTTCGCGCTCGTTGTTTTTTAAAACATTAATTTCCATTAATTGAACATTAATTATCATTAATACGCGCTTCGCGCCAAATATTTATGAATCATTAATTATTAATTATTAATTAATACGCGCGTAGCGCGAAATATTGATGGAAATTAATGGGTCATTAATGATAATTAATGTTCAAAAGAAACACGAGCGCGAAGCGCGATGTAATTAATAATCTGTGCAGAAGTTCAGACGTTAATACGTCTTCACTGTTTCATCATGCCACCGTTGCGCATGCCCTTCTCCATCTCTTTCCATAGCTCGGGGCGGGCGATGAGGTGGCAGATGTCGAAGACCATGAGTCCGTCGCTGAGCTTGATGTTCATCTCGATGCCCTTGCCCAACTTTGTCGGTTCGCCATAGAGCTGGTCGACGAGCAGACCGCCGTAGACGGCATGTCCGCCGAGGATGGTGCGCAGGTGCTTGCATGAGCCCTCCACACTGTACCATGTGCCGCGCTGCGTCTCCGAGTCGGTCTCGTTCTTCACGCCCTTGGTGTTGCGTTCAGCCTCCGCGATCGTTATGTCGGTGTAATAGTTGCCGGTGGTGTAGAGGTCGAGCAGCTCCATGTAGCCTGTGCGCTTGTAGGTGGGCGTAGCCCAGTCATAGTCGGCCGACGGGTCGTAGGTGTTGCTTGCGAAATTGACGCCCACCTCATAATAGCTGGGATACCATGCCCCCGTGTAGGTTCCGAACGAGATGTCGGGCCTTGCAGCCTTCACCGTGGAGCGCAGGTCAGCCATGGCATCGTGTATGACCTGTGAGCGCCACTCGATCCACTTGTTGAAGAGCGGTCCTCGCTCCACATGCCATTTCTTGTCGTTGCCCTTCTTCCATGTGAAGATGTCCGTGGGCCAGTTTTTTATTTTCTTGCCCTGCCACTGCTCAAAGGCAGAGCGCGAGAGGTCACTAAAGTCGGCCTCTATGCCGTCGTAGCGCACGCGGTCAAGAATTATACCGTCGAGCTCAGGATAAGCCTTCACAAGGTCTGTGAGCACCGCCTTGATGTGCTTACGGAACGATGTGTCGATGGGGTTCACCATGGCCGAGTATTTCTGTTTCTGCTCCATGATCGATTTCATGCCCTCAGGCGTGTAGACCGTTGTTGCCCATTCGGGATGGTCGGTGTAGGTCTGTCCTCGGTCAAAAAAGTTATGTCCTGCCACGAAGCAGTTGAGCGTTGCCTGCACCTTGATGCCCAGACGGTGGGCAACGGTGATGAAATGTCCCAGATAATCGAAGTCGGCGCGTTTATATCCGTGCCAGTCGCGCATCTTCGGTGCGTTGGGTGTGTCGAAGAGCACCTCTCCCGTGATGGGTCTCACGTCTACCGCCACGTCGGTGAATCCGAGGTTATGCACCTTCTGCAGATAGAAGTCGATGCTGTCCTTATGGCTGAACCGGCTAAAGTTAGCCTCACCGTCGATCCACATTATCGCACGTTTTGCGGGCTGTGCCTCCTTCGCGTCCTGGTCCAAAGGTTGCCCCGCCGCCCATACATTTGTCGACATGAGCGCCATAACAGCCACTACAGCCGTTTTAATAGCTACAGCAGCCGTCTTAATAGCCACAGCAGCCGTCTTATCAGCCACAGCAGCCGTCTTGAAAAATTTTGTTTCCATAACTAACAGAAAGTTTGGTTTTAAGATGAATAATCGAAGTTAAATTATAGCAGAATTAAAGTTACTGTTTCAAATAGAAAAGATCATTTAAAAAGGGTGCGCCAAATCATAATATTAATAATTCGGCACACCCTTTGTGGTTAATGAGAACAATCTTGTCTTCTAAGTAAAGAGCTTATTAAGTGAAGAACGAAGAGTGAAGAATTCAATAGCCTTAGCTATTCACTCCCCTCCATAAGGGGAGGGGGAAGCCGCGCTATTGCGC
>ERZ1023633.329-NODE-329-length-20462-cov-26.043024_pt1 | contig 20462 bp, 5 predicted proteins | sample MGYA00380333_ERZ1023633 | MGnify/ENA primary metagenome ERZ1023633 (study PRJEB33179, sample SAMN07448972) | human gut metagenome | biome: Human-gut; feature: Human associated habitat; material: Faeces | host: Homo sapiens | place: India: Bhopal | collected...
CAAGGCGTTCTGTCCACTCGGTCTGGGTATCGTTCCTTATCAGTTGCCAGGCAGTTTGAAGCTTGCTGAGGAGACTTTGAAGGAGTTGGAAGACTATGATGTAGTGATGTGGGAGAAGCACGGCGTCTTTGCCAAGGGTTTGGACGTGATGGATGCTTTCGACCAGATTGACGTGCTCTCTAAGAGTGCGAAGATTTACATTGATTCCAAGTGTATGGGATTCGAGCCTGATGGTATGAGCCAGGAAGAGATGGCTGAGATGACCAAGGCTTTCAATTTGCCAAGATAATTTATGGACATACATTTATAGGATAACAAAATAGGTTTTCGTAGATATTTAAAGTAAAAAAGATTTGGTTTTTAGGTTTTAATGATAATGGTAGAGGGTGTGTCATCGGAATGACACACCCTCTTTTTGTTTCCAGAATAATCTATCTTTTTCCAGAATAATCTGGTTATTTATTTCACCATCACCTTTGTTTTGCCGAAGATGTAGAAGCCAGGATGGAAACCGCTGTAGATAGCAGTTCCCGGCTGCACATCCAGGATGCGATAAAGCTGTCCGGTGGTAGAGAATACCTTGAGTTGGGTGGCGTAGGTACTTTCGATGCGGACACGATGCTCCGGGATGGGACGTACGATGAGTTCATCGCCTTCCGGCGTATCTTCTCCGTTGCCGTTTACCTCTGGTTGAATCTTGTCGATGCCTGTTGTTTCTGTGATATGAATCACGGAGGGTGTATCGGCAGAACGTGTCCGGGCGTTTGTGGATATTGATGTCATATAGGTACGGAATGGCATGATGTTCTCTAGCTGAGAGTCATCCTCGAATGCGGTTCCATCTGCATTCATTCCGTAGATAGTACCATTAGCTACTTGCTTGGCAGCGAAGGTTCCTCTATGATAGAAGCCATTTACATGGGTTTCCATGTTAGCAGAGATTGGTATCTCGATGGCTTTCTTCACATTTTCACCTGCTCTCTTCTCTCCGAAGGCATGAAAGGTGATGGTCTGTGCTGCTTCTTTCCGGCTCAGGATGTTGTTGTAGAACTCGCTTGAGAGGTCGAACTCGTAATAACGGTTGCCTGGGAATCGGACTATGTATGGTACTTCTGCTGTGAGAGGCAGATAATCTGTGAGGGTCTGCGTTTCTCCGTAATATGGATTCTCTACATTATTATATAGCCAGTCTCCGTAGGTATCTACGAAGAAGGTATTATGGAATGTATAATCCATACTAGTGGTATTCTCTGTCTTAAACAGACCATCACCAGGACGCTGGAAGGTAGCTGCTGTCTTGCTATCTGTCGTCGCTACAGCTGTGAGACCACGGAGCCAATATTCATGATGCAAATTGCTATTTCCGTAGAAATGCGTAATTTCGCCATTGAGCGAAGCCACTGCCTTCTGTACCGTGAATGGCAGGCAGATGCTTTCCCATGCTCCCGTTGTTTCGTTAGCATAATACATCGGCTTGCGTACATACCAGGCATGGTCGGTAACCTTGAATGGGATAGGTACACAGAGATCATTGCTTAAGCAGTCATCGCCTTCGCTGTTCTTACCGTCTGGTGTGCGCTCTACCAGATGGAAGAAGACTGTAGATAAGTCGCCTGACGTTTCCTTCACGATGTGATGACCCTTGATAGAACGTTCTTCGGTATCCTCATTATATGCCAGAGTCTTGTTGACTACATTGTATGCATCGGTATCGCTGTTATCATCATCTGCTGCTGTATAAACCAGGAGGTTCTGGGTGACGCCATCCTTTACAATGAAATCTGTGAACGATGTGGCATTATCTGCGTCTTCAGCCGTGAAGTCGATAGCCGTTGTTGTCGGGATATGCACATACGTACCCATGTTTCTAGTGTCCTGTTTGTAGGCATTGTAATGGAACTTGTCTTTCTCCTTACTTCCATAGTAACCGTCGGTTCGATAAACACGGTTGTTCATGTATTTATTCTGCTGTGATGCAATCTTGGCAGGATAATCGGCAGGAGTTGATTGCAGACTCTGTCCCCAGAAGAGGAAGTCGTTCATCAGTTCACTACTGCTGTTGTTTGCATTGAACAGTGGCAGATAGTTGCCTATTCTTTTTTCCTTTTCAGTCTTTGTTGCAGCCTGATAGCCCTGTGCACGAGCCTGGTCGATGGTATGCGTCTTGTCATGACGGGTTTCAGCCTGACCGTAGTTAGGCAGGTCGCTGTCCTGACCTTTTCGCAGATAGGTGATACCCGTATTCTTACCCGTGATGGCATCCGTACGATGGGCATACTGATAGTCGCCGTTGGCATAATAGTCGTATACATACTTCACAGCCTTCTTGTCTTCATCTGTGCTGTTGCCTTTGCGTGCACGCAGATAATATCCGTTCAGATCGTAGGCAACCTTACCATACTTGAAGTCATCCTTGGTATAGGTATTGATAGCATTTCCATCCATATCATATACGATAGGCTTATCAGGCGCTGAGGCTGGAGCATACTCAAAGCAGCAATGATAAGAACCCTTGTTGCTGGCAGCGATGCTACCGCTTTCCATACCGAGGTTATAGATATTACCCTGGTTCTCCTGGAGGAATGACTTGCCTTGAGCCAGACCCTTGATTACATGTCCGTTGCCATGAAGAGTACCGGCAAATACAGCCTTGCTTCCATCGAAGTTGCTGGTCATGGTGATGTCGTTCTGCAGGACGAATTGTGCATTTTTGCCATATCGTTCCGCCTTGCTTCCCGAGCCGGTTCCGATGGTATCCACGAAGTTGATGAACGCCTTCAGGTCGCTGGCATCGTTGATGTAGATGCGAGGCTCTGCGAAAGAAGGCTCCGTCTTGGCACGCTGGATAGCTTCTGAGAGATGGAGGTTGACACCCGCTTTATGCGGATCCATCTGCTGATAGTTATGAACCGTGAGGGTATCGCCTGCCGCCATATTCACTGGGAATACCACATCGTTGAATCCGTTCATGGTGACACCCAACTGTACGCCATAACCGTTCATGAAGTAGTAGGCAGGAATATCCAGATAGTCCTTGGTCTTGTCGTAGACGCTACCGGCAAAGAGGTCCTTGCGACTGTTGTCAATCTTGTCTCCCTGCTTGTAGGTGTTCTTTGAATCCTTGGTCTTGAGCAGCCAGGACTCCTTTTCATCGAACTGCATGTCTCCCTTTTCGTCTTTGCTGAACTCACCTTTTTCATTCTTCTTCAGCTTACCGATGTGCCAGAAGTAACCGTTGGCAGCGAAAGCCTGGTCGGCAGCAATCTTCACCTGGTCTTTCTTCAGACGGATCATCTCTCCCGGCAAAGCACAGTTGTCGATAGTGATATGACCGGTGAAGTTAGGTCCCTGCACATATTCGATGGTGAGGAAGATGGTATAGGTATATTCTATCTCCTTTTTATCGTCATCTAACATAGGTTTTCCGTTTGCATCGAGCAGCTTGGCTCCCAATACCAGCGTAGCCTGACATTTCTTGGAGAGATGCTTGTTATAATAGTCTGTCGAAGCATTAGCGGTGTTGTTATCCATCAGACGGAATGAAATCTTGGCATCGCCATTCAAATCTGTAGGAAGAGTCGTGTTCAGACATTCTCTATTGTAGTCTTCTGAATCTATATTATTAGGATCAGCCTTCTCCGACATAGAGAGAATAGCCGCAAAGCCTTTTTTGGATTTATCAGCATCAGAAGAATCTAAAGGACCTGCATAGGTATTGGAAGCCGAAGCACCTACATACAGTGTGTACTTATCGGCAGCATTTTTTTCTAAATCACATTTGTAACTTTCATCATGTCCGCTTCTCATCTTCCAGCTCTTGATGTATATTTCCTGACCTTTCTTGAGTCCGGCAAGGGCGGTAAGACCATCTGAGTTGTCGTTGTCGAAGTGAATCTTTTCCTTATAGGTATAACCCGTGATGTGAGCGTTATAATAATAGTTGAAACCAGTGACATACCAGTAGTGGATTTCTGCATTCGTATCAGGATCTTTACCTTCCATCGCATAGAATCCGGTAGGCGAGCAGTCGTCGATGATAAAACGGTTGCTGCTTATATTGGTGTGATTCAATGGGAAGACGAAGTTACCGGTGGTTTCCAGGAAGCCTTTGGAGTTTTCACCTGGTACTTCATGAATGTTGTCAGCATACACATATCCACCACCTTCACCCTTACGGGCATTCATCAGGTTCATCTCTATGACACCATAGATAGGACCATAGTAGATCGTCTCCTTCATCTTCTTGGTGTCTGGGTCGATGGATTCCTGTGCATTCTGAATCTTCAGGGCATAACCCGAGGCGATGCCAATCATATTCTTAGCCGTACCGTTGTTGCGCTTCTGGAATTCTGTTACATCTGTCATTCCACCTTCTTTATACTTCTCGATGCAAGCTTCTTTGAAATCCTGATATGTTTGCGTTTTAGCTTCACCATTCTCATCATACCACTTATCCGAGAACAGAACATTGGATTTCACGGCACCTACATAATGAATGTTGTTGGCAAGACCCATATAGTTGCGTGCCTTGCTTGAATATTTAAAGACATTCGATGCTTGGGTGCTCTCCGATGTCTTGGTGCTCTCCGGTTGTTCAGCCTGCAGCTTACCGTCAGTCAACAGGATATCGGTTGCAACCATCTTGATTTCTCCCACACGTGCGATAGAGTAAGGAGTCTTGTTGATTTCGTTGACGGTATAGTCGCGTGCACCGAGCAGCGAGAAGCAGTTATCCTCCAGTCGCAGGATGTCCATACGCTGGAGCGTGTTGATGATTTTCGGGTTGTCGATGGTATGGTTGGCAAAACCGTAGCCCGTGATGTCGGCACTGCGGAAGCCCTGGGCATAGGAGAGGTGACCATCGCCGAAGATACCACCCTCGCTGTCGTACTCATAGAATTTATTCTCACGGCAGCCAGTTAAGCCTGGAGGAACTACATCGCCCTTGATGTACTTGACCTGTTCATAGATGAAGCGATAGGTATACTGATTACTGTTCGCATCATCGTAGTATTTGTAATAGTAGCCATAGAGGTCGGTACCATCCGGAAGATCGATTTCCTTCATGTCCTGACGAGAAATGGTGATATGCTCTGCCTTTTTGCTGTCACCTACCAGAATGAGGGTATTGCCTCCGAAGCCGGCTGTAGTACCATCAGGGAACGTCTTCAACTCTTCCTGGTGTTCTGCACTATTGGTAAAGGCTTTATCTACATTGAAATCCTTTGTCAGCTTGAGTACCGTGGTGTTATTTGCCAGGACAGAGGTGCCCTGGGCGAGGGAATATCCTCCGCCATAAATCGCTTCATCGATATTGATATGTACGTTGTCCCATCCCATGGATGGAGTAGCGGTATCTACCTTGGTGAAATAGTCTGACTTCTTGTCTGCTGGTATATCGGTTTGGGTACCGTTATCTATCGCTACGATGTCATCATATACACCTTGGGTTATCAACTCTCCGGCAAGCAGATGAATCTCCTGCTTGATGGTTGGAGATTTTTCGCTGCCATTGTCATTCTGCAAACTGTTGTTCTTCTTGTCTGTACGGTTCAGAATATACTTTCCGTTCTTCAATGCTTTCACCTTATAATAGGTAGGATAACCCACCTTTACCTGGGTAGAACCATAGACATAGCCGGAATAGGAACCACCAGTTACAGAGCGGTAGACATGACCGTTGAGGATATCCACATCGGTAAGACCAATGACATTGCCCTGCTGACCTCCACCATATATGAAGTTTGCAGATACGCCTGAGCCTTCAGGATTTCCTTCGTCCTTTATTCCGGAAGCTTGGAATTGATCGCCATCCATCGTTGGTTTAGCACATGGGATGCCATCACCCATAACGATACGGGTATTGCCATATACGTAACTCTCCATACCATATCCGGCACCATAGACGTTGAGGCTGGAGTAGTCGGGGTTGGTAGCAAGCAACGTGTTGGAAGCATCGAGCAGAGTCTTCGATTTGCCTGCCAGCATATCTGTCTGCAGATTGATCTTCACGTCGCCTCTCACGGTTCCTGTCTTGTAGCAGCCACCATATACGCAGCCACCCTTGTAAGCTCCATCTGCCACTTTCGGCATGAACTTGTTCTGGATGGTCAGCTTGATGAATGGCTCTGTTGAATGTGCCGTTCCCAGCAGATAACCTCCTTCGTGGGTTACCAGTCCCTTATAGTCGTAGTTGGCATTGTTGCAGCCACCTACAATCTTTTCGGTGATGGTGAGACCTTTAGGGAAGGTATAGTCTACCACTTTTCCATTTTTATCCGGATAGATGTTCATGTTGCCTCGGTTACCTCCGCAGAAGAAGGAACCGATGGTACAGTTTTTCAAGTCAGTTCCCCAAGTCAGCTTGCCCTGGATGTTCATTTCTACCGGCTGGAAGTAGAGGTCGATGAGATGAGGATATACGAGTGCACGTTCCTTTTTCTCTGTTGGCAGATAGAGAATGTCAATGTCATTGCTCGAAGGATCGTTCTCCCAGTCGATGGTATCGGCTAGGTTCAGTTCCTTGCTGGCATCATAGTAATCACCGTTCAACTTCTGGAACTTGTTCATGAAGTTGTTATCTTCCGATGCCGTGAAGAGTGCATCTCCGTTACAGCCCATGAATACGCTTCGGATGTTGACGTTGCTGCCAATCCAGATGTTCACATCCCCGCTCAATGCTCCCGAGTTGCTTGAGTCATCCTTGACTTTCTGCACGGTAGCCGAGTTGCCGCCACCATATACATCGCCCTTGATGAGGATGATATCGCTTTCGCTGTTACCTTCTATATGGATGTTCACCTTGTTGGTGAGTGGTCGCCAGGAGTTGATGTTCACCATTTTCAAGGCATCGCTCGCTGCCTTGTATGAAGGCATGTTTTCTCTCATTGGTACTGTGAATACCAGTGGAGTGGTTTCCGAATTCGGGTCGTTTGGATCGAGCGGATAGTTCTCGTTCACGGTAACCTTGGTGTTGCCCTTTCTGTCGAGCGCATAAAGATAGTCACCATTTCCGGCACCATATACATCACCGTCTATTCTTCCGCCATATATATTAATATGGGTACCTCCTCCGCCATTGTCGGCAAAGTAACCCAAGTTGTCGTTTATGTTGACATAGCCCGAAACGTCGTTACCGCCATAGATATTTCCATGGATAAAGATATCCTTGTTGGTGAATGAGCTTTCAGAAGCTAATGCTGTCTTATTTCTTCCGATATTGATTTCGGTACTCTTGATGACATCACCCATCATACCGCCTCCGAAGATGTTCTGACAGTCCATCGCCTCGATATTTACATGGGTTGCCTTGACCGAGTTATAGAATCCGCCACCAAAGAGTCGTCGGCAGAAGGCTCCACCCTTACCGGTAATGTGAGTATCTCCTATCACCTTACCGGAGTAGCCGCCACCCACGAAGTCCATCACGGAATATCCGCCCAAGAAGTGCTTGTATTCTTCGCCCTTCTTGATGTCTAGCTTATGATCGATGATGCTGCCACGTCCTTCCATCTCGATATCCAGATGGGTGTTACCGTTGATGACGGTATGTTCGCCATAGCCGCCACCGAACACGCAGAAGTGAGGAGAGCCCACCTTGTCGAATATCTCATGCCATTCTTCACTCTCGAAGAAAATCTTGCTGTCGTCTTGTCCCGAAACCACCTTCGTATTCTCGTGCAGCAGTCCCTTTGCCATGGTGAGATAGGTGTTCTTTCCTACTTCGCAGGCAATATTGCCACCCGCATAGATGTTGTGGTTTATCTTGAATTTCAAGGCATCATGGTCGTACTGTGGAGAGTAGATGATACCATCGATGATGCTTGCCGGTTCCCATGATCGGGTTTCCGGTTTCCAGTAAGAGGTAAGTAGCGCTTTTCCGCCATAGATAAGCACATTGGTGTTCCGGGTTACGTCGGCAGAAGTAACAGATTCTGTTTCCTTTTCAGCTACAGTAATCGTGTCACAGCTTCCCAAACCGCCTCCATAGATACCATGGCCTATGTTGCCGTCATTGATTCTTACGATGGTGTTGCCATATACGATACCGTTCTGACCGCCTCCGTATACACGTTCCAGCAGATTTGGGAGAATGTCCTGATTGATATTATCTTCCGGATGCTGTATGTTTTCGTCGTCAGAAGGGTCTAGATATGTTTTCTTGCTGCTGTCCCAGTAAGGATATTCCATACATGGTCTGTCGATGACCAGACAGGTGTTTCCCTTCACGCTGCCCAGTTGCTGATAATCCTGGCATTGGCTTCTGAGACGTCCCTTACCGCCTGCAAAGACTGCTGAGAAGATAGATCCACCTCGGATATTGACCAAGGTTGTGCGGTCTGCTTCTGCAGGAATCGCATAGTTGTCGTGCTCGAATTTCTTTTCCTCGGTTACTTCTGCAGAGCCTACGTTGGCAACATCTCCACCACCATATACGCTACCCATCACGATGGTACGGTCTATCACACCTCCGGTAGCCTGGAATTTGATGTCTCTTCCATACAGGTGAACTTCAGTCTTGTTGACGTGAGCCATCTTAGGGAAGTCGATGAAATTGCCGTCTGGAGTCTCTGCTGATTCGATACCGGCACCTCCGCCATAGATGTTCCTGGCGATAAAGCCCGACTTGACGAATATCTTGGAGTTTCCTGTTACAGAGCCGAAATCACATTCTTCGCGATTGGTCGCGTCTCCGGAAGGTACGGCTCCGAGACCTGCACCATAGATATTCTCGCAGAAAAGCTGGCAGTCGGTTTCCACATAGGTATTGCCCGTAACATATCCCGCAAAGCCACCACCGTGTATGGTCTGGAACGAGAATCCCGGCATGCCGAGCGTCCAAGCCAGGCGACTGGCACGGTAGCGCTGGTAGGTATTAGGGTCTTTATCGCTGCCGTCTGAGCTACCATAATAGAGTTTCTTTTCTTCCGAGGAAACTTTATTCTTGAAATCAGCATAAAGATTTTTCTCCATTGCAACGTATGCCTCGTAGTCTTTCTTCTGGTTGATATAGCGATAGGCTTTTCCGTCAACTTCCATAATTCCGTTGTCGCCAATCTTGCTACCCGGCTGTGCATACACTTCCGTCTTAGCCACCTTGGTTTTGGCTCCATATCCTGCTCCGAAAACAGAGAACTGAGGGTCGGAAACATTCTTGGCGCTGATATACCAGCAGAGACCTGGCAGGGTGGTATAGTCGAACATGCTGAGTTGTTTGCCGTCCTTGTCTGTGATATCATTAAGAGGCGAGTGGTTGATTTCCACGATAGCCTCACCGGTGTTTGTTCCTGTAGAGCTTCCATTTCTATCAAAACCCACATAGCTTGCAAGGTTGCCGCCTCCATAGATATTATTGTTCTTCAGGAAGCTTCCTGAGAGGGTTTTACTGTTGTTGAATCTGAAGAAATCCTGGGTGTTCTTATCGGTCAGAATTCTTTGGATAGCAGCTTTTGCCTGGGCATTAGTCAGGCTGTCCAGCATATTTGTATGCTGGATATCTTCTACTATCAACTTAAATTCCTTGAGATCCTTGCAGATTTTCTGGCTCTTATCCTGAGCTGCGGTCCAGGTGGTGATATTGCCATCCACATCAGCTTTCTGGTTCCATATCCAGGTACCGCCATCCATCTGCACCTTGGTGTTACCGAGGATGTTGGCATAGGTATCGTCTTTATCATCTCCATAACCGCCACCAAAGATGTCGCGACCCAGCATACCGCCCTCGATATGCACCAGGGTGTTGCCGTCTACAGTGCCATAGGCACAACCGCCATAGATGTTGTACCATACGTATGGCACGGTATTTCCCTCATAATCGAGAGAGATGGAATGGGCAGCATCGGTGTTGGCGATATGAACGATGGTGTTACCGTTGATTCTTCCCACCTGGTCGTATTGCTCAGCCTGCTCTTTGAGAAGACCCTTGCCGCCGCCATATACCGAGCCGAAGATGTCGCCACCGATGATATTCACCAGAGTACGATTGTTTTCAGTCAAGTATGGAATAACGTATTCGATTTCTCCATTTTGGGGATTTATTTTAGTTTCGCTCACTGGCTTACTGCTGTAGTCTGGTTGATAACTTGCCGGTCCTACATTTGCCATATCTCCACCGCCATAAACCTTACCATATATCTTGGCATCATCAGATATCTGAACCATGGTATTGCCGTTGACACGAGCTACGTTGGTGAACGGAGTGGCATTAGCTGTCTTTGGTGCAACACCAGCTCCACCACCGAATACGTCGCCATAGATTTTTCCTCCTTGTACGAGAACTACCGAACGTGAGCTTTCTGAACCATCACCAATCTGACCTGTCGTGTTGTCTACAGCCTTGTTGTAAGGATCACCGAATCCTCCGCCATATACACGGTGCAGGAAGGTCTTGCCATCTACAGTAACCTTGGTGTTCTTGGTTACGGTTCCGGCATATCCACCACCCAAAACGCCCAGTATGGTGAAGTTTGGGATACCCTTGGAATTGTCGAAGACAGGAAGTGTTGTCTTCTGTTTCTTCTGTGCACGGTTGTGAGGACGTGCCATCTGGTCGGTTTCGTCCTCCACTTCGGCATTATAATCTCCATAATCGCCTTCCACATTCACCGTCACATCGGTAACGGTTACGGTGGTATGTTCACCATATCCACCACCGAATACAGAGAAATGCGGATAGTTGTTGTCGTTATACGATTCCTTCCATTCGGTGGTCTGCAGGAGGTCGAATGGAGTCATACCTTTCTGCACTTCAACAAAGGCAGTCCCCTCTACGTTGCAGGCAAGATCACCACCGCCATAGATATTATGAGGGTTGAGGAAATGCTCCTTTTCGTCTACTATATTGCTGGCATAGAAAGAAGCGCGGTTTTCACCGCTTTTTGGATTCCATTTAATGAAACCATTTTCTGCATCCCAAATATTATCCCAGATGACGTTGATGGAGAAGCTGTCCTTCTTCTTTCCATCATCACCTTCCTCCTGTCCTCCCATGTCTTGTGCCAGGGTTACGTAGGTATTGCCTGTAACGTTGGCATAGGTGAAGGTGAGGTCTTTTTCGTCCTTATCAGTGATATTATCTTTTCCATCCTTATCTGTGATGTTACCCTTTCCACCGCCGAATACTTGTCCGGCAAAGTTGGCAGCAAAGATGTTGACATTGGTATTTCCCTGTACCTGTGCCAGACTTCCACCGCCATAGATGTCGCCGTAGATATGAGGTGCCTTTTGGGTACTACCGGTAAAGATAACGTTGGTGCTGCCTTTTACCAGACCTACGGAATCCGGAGTCTTGGTATAGCCGTCGTTGTCCTTATAAGAAAGATTGTCAGGGCGTTTCGCACGTCCGTTACCGCCAGCGAAGACAGAACCACGGATGTCTGCGCCATCGCTGATAACCACGTTGGTAGCATAATCTTCATCCTTGCTTTGATATTCTACCACCGCCATATCGCCACCTCCATAGATGTCCTGGTAGAAAGTGCCGCCATTGATGGTGACGTTGGACTTGCCATAGATGCGAGCCATATCCGAGAGGGTAGAGATGGTATTGGTGCCATTTAATTTGGCATCTGCTACACCATATCCGCCACCGAAGATAGGACAATAGAAGGTTCCGCCATTGATATTGAGAGCTACGTTGCCGTAGGTCTGACCGAGGGCAGTATAGTCGCTGGCATTACCGCTATATGGGTTGGAAGAATAATATCGGTCGGTTCCACGTCCTCCGGCAAAGATACCATTCTCGCAATAGAAAGTTCCGCCATTGATGGTCAGCGAAACAGCAGCATCCTTGGTGTTCCCGTATACATTACCGCCCGTCTTACTTGGAATACCTTTGTTGGTCCACAATCCCAGACTCATATATCCGCTACCTCCTGCGTAGATACCGTCAATCTTCTTGTCGGAAGAACCGAAATTACCACCGTTGATGATAATCTTGGTATTGGTATCTCTTGGATCCACAACAGCTTCTTTATGTTCGTCAGCGTTGTAGCATGTATAGCTTATCAAGTTGTTCTTTGCCTCATTATACGGACCGTAAAGCATCACTTCTTTGCTGGTGTTCCAATATGCGATGCTTTCATCAGGAGTATGGTGGGCATCGGTACCGATACCATTCATACCACCTGCTCCTGCACCGAAGATACCGCAGAGAATGTTGTCTTTCTTGTCGTTGTTATCTGGCAGAATCTTAAAGGTACCGCCATTGATGGTGATGGTACTGTAGCCATAGAACGGGTTGTTGATTCTTACATCGCTCGTATGACCACGCCCCATACTACCACCGTAAAGTTCGGTAACGACTACGCGGTCGTTATCATCCTTGAAACCATCGTCTTTCTTATATGCAGAATTGGCAGGATCTAGCAGAATGTTGGCTCTACCCATGAATGTATTCAAAGGAACATTATATGTTGTCTCTCCATAGTCCAGAGTGAATTCGCTTTGTGCTCCCAGGGTTCCGTTAACGATACGAGCCACCTTTCCACTCCTGATGATGATGTCCACATCGGCATACATCGCACCCTCGTGATTTCCGGCAAGGATGATACCTGCATCATAGTCGTTGGTTCTTTCAGCACCAACAATGGTTCTCTTCTGGTTGTTGTCATCGTTCCATTTTCTGTCTATATCCATGGTGATGGTACACTTGATAGGCTGGGTTGGAGTTCCCATCACACCATTCAACTGTTTTCCCTTGTCGTTTTTAGTGATAGTCTGACGTCCACCTACACAGATGGCAGAATAGAAGCCCGACTTGATGGTAATACTGAACCCCTCTTTGCCATGAGGCATGGAACGGTTGAAGGCAGCGATGCTGTCTTTATTGTTCAGCGGATAGAAGCGGCCATCGTTGCTGAAACCACCGAATATCTGCATAGGAGTGGTTACGGCACCATCGATGGTACCATAGTTGGTAGAGTTCTTGTTGAATCCCGTCATCCTGATGCCTTCGCCCATCTCCAGGTTGTTATATTGGCAGAAGATGTTCTTGTAGGTATCATCACCTGTTCCTTCATTGTTGAAGGTAACATGCTCAAAGCGGGTATCTTTCCAGATAGGCAAACCCATATCAAGACTTGTAATTTCGATACAGGCATTTTTATATTCAGTCTGATTATACTTACCAGTAATGGTAACGTTTTTGAAAAGTGGAGATTTCTGTGCTTCACTCCACATTTTTCCGGTTAGGATTTGCTTTCCTGTATTATTCTTGGTGATGTTGAAGCCGTATGTCTGGTCGTTGGTGATAGACGTATTACTCTTTCCCATCAGCACGATGACGTTCTCGTCCCATGAAGCTTTGTCAGAGAGCTTGCTGTAGGCTCCCTTCCAGGTGAGCATAGGTTGATTTGCCGAATAACCATATTCAGCATTCTTTATATTAACTTCTTCCTGTTTCTTTATATCTTCAGATAGTGTTGTGGCTGGTTGCAGATAAACCACCGTTGTTGCATTTACCGATTTACTGAATGTATAATCGGGAGATATTTCTACAGTGACGAAGCATCTGAATTTATCTTTGTGGGTGGCATCTTCAGGGCGAGTAAAGCTGGCTTTTGTTTCTTCTGACAGCTTGTTTTCGCCCTTATACCACTGGTATGTTATCTTCAGTCCCAATTCTTCATTGGTGAATTTCTCCTCCGTATCATTGGTTACATTCACGGTATAGGTAATGACGTTTGTGGAATTTGTAGAAAGAGATGCTTCTACATGAATCGCCTTTACCTGAATGGTATTGGTTCGTGAACTGCCTACTGTGGCATATATATACTGGTCGTATTCCTGGCGAGGCAAGATAAATGGATTGCAGGCTTCTGTTGTATTTGCCTTCTTCCAGGTTGCGTTATCCTTTGATACATACCAATCATATTTCTCAGAAGAATCGGTTCCGTCTTCATCTACTACAGTGAGTTTATCTTCTGTTCCCCGTTCATATTTTATCTTGATGGAATTGAAAGAAAACTGCTTATTGGAATTAGAATAAGCCCAGGTCTTCATGCCATCCATTTCTTTGATAAATTCATTGTTCTGCTCTGCAAAAGTGCTGCCGAAGATTTTGTTGGTAGTCTGGTTTACGGCATCGATTTCCTTTTCTGAACCATTATTGAAATCATTGGGTTCTGATACTTTGTTTACTGGAGTATAATACCATGTATCATTTACCTTGCTTACAAAGTTGTCGGCAGCGATAAACGCCATAACCGTACCTCGATAGCATTTCTTGGTATCAGAATTGGTTTTCATCTGCGGTCCGTGAATATAGATATTCCTTGGCAGGATGGCATAACCGGCATTCAGCAATCTACTTGCTGCACCAAATCCTCCGGAAATGGTTACCTGGCCCTTGATTGATGCAGAAGGATTGAGCGTGGCTTGGGTGTGCATGTTCATCTCTGTATCGGCAGAGATATTGTATATTCTCAGGGAGAAGTTGTTGTTCAGGTATCCTACAACTCCACCTACTCGATAATTGTTGATGGTTTTGTAGGCTTCTCCATGGTCGGTCACCTTACTGTTGCGGATGATGATGTTGCCGATTTCTGCATTCTGTGTCATGTCGGCAGCAAGAATACCCAGTTTGATCACCGAGCTTCCTACCGGTACATAACCCTTTTTCTTTTCGATACATGCATTCTCGATGAGCAGGTTGGTAACAGATGCATATCCTGCTTTGTTATTACCCTTACCATTCAGTCTTGAGAAAAGTCCCCATGATGCTTCCTTTCCGCTGATGTTGGTCCATTGTATCAGCATATTCTTGATGGCATGTCCGTCACCGCTGATTTTTCCGGCAAAGAAGTGTTGGGTTGCTGTGTTCCAGGTACCGATAGGCATCCAGATACCTTTCTTCAGGTCGATGTCCTGGGATAGCCTGAAATAGGTTCCGGATAATACCTGCAGTCCGTTTCCTGTGTTCACATCATGTGCCAGCTTCGCCAGTTCCAGGTCGTTGCTGATGATGTAAGGGTTGTCTTCTGTTCCTTCACCACCGGCATATTGGGCTGCATAGAAATTCACTTTGGTATTGTTTTCGCCGTTATAGGTTTCGCCGTATACTTTCGGTTCCACCTCGAAGCTGATTTTCTGCTGGTTGTTTTCTGCATCGGTATATGAAACCTCTATCGAGCGGGTTTTCTGGCTCAGCTGCAGGTTCAGCGTATGCGTATCTTTTGATACCGTTACGCCTTCTGTCGTTACCTTATCGTCTGTCTTTACCGTCCAGGTACAGTGAGTGTCCTCCGAAATCTTTCCCGGAGGTATGGTATATGAGACAGTTCCTTTCTGAAAGTCACAAATTTCGGAATCTGTAAGATCTTTGTCTGTAAAACCTTGTGCCCATGCCATCTGTATGCTGATCAGCAGCAGGGTGATGAGTGCTATCCATTTCTTATATGTGCTTTGTTTGTAATCAGCTCTCTTTTTATTCTTGTAATCAATTTGGGTTTTGTGTATATCGTTTACTTTCATTTTTATCTGGAATGATATTTTTATCTTATCTGTTGTTCATCATGAATGATGCTTCATGTATGGTATATAATCGCGCATATACGTGCGTGTTATATTTAGGTTTGCAAAAATAACAAATTTTGTTTAAAAAAGCCTCTAAGATTGTAAACTATCCAATGATTTTTATGGTTATTTAACTAGCTGTGGAAATTGTGTACGTTTTCTGATTATTTTCAATAAAAAAAGAATCTTCAGGCCTGTGTATCAAGCTGTCTGAAGATTCTTTCTGTATGTATACTATCTGTCTAAAAAAAACGATGGCTAATCCATGTGGAAGAGTTCTTCCAGCGGGATGCTGACAGGCGAATTATCCGGATTCACCTCCATGATATCTGCCATCATATCCCACCATTTCTGGGTGATAGGATCCACGTTGGTCGTGTCCTGGCTGTTCGTATCACTATCGCATTTCTGAACGGCAAAGAGCAGGTTGGTGTCCTTGTCCCAGAAGATACTGTAGTCGCTCACACCCTGGTCCTTGATCATTTGTTTTAACTCTGGCCAAATCGCAGCATGGCGCTTGGCATATTCCTTTTCGCATCCCTTCTTGAGATACATCTTGAATGCAAATCGTTTCATATCATTCTATGTTTTGATGTTAAATCAACTGTGGCAGGAAGCTTGAGATAATCAAGACGATGATGCCGACGATTAATACGGCGATGGTCTTCTTGGAGCAGCCCTTCCATTCCTTCAGGATGATACCCCATACATTCGAGAACACTACGTTGAGTGCCATCAGGATGCAGAAAGACAGGGTCATGAGGGTAGGAGATTCCGTGAGGAAACCTTTTCCTAACGACAAACCGAAGAACTGGCTGTACCACAAGGCACCAGCCAGGGCACAATACAGGATGTTGTTGCTCCAAACCTCCTCGTTCTTATAGTCGCTCCAGGTATGGTTCTTGGTGTTCTGGTAGAAACAGTAGATGGCATTGGTAATGAAACCACCCACGGTAACGAGGAAGGTAGCAGGCAGGGTCTTGAACATATCAGGAGTGAAGGTGCCGAAGTGGATATCATCGCCGAAGGCGAGACCCACATTGAAGCATCCGCTCATGAAACCAGCCAGCAGTGCGATGGCAAGACCCTTAGGGAAGTTGAAATCCTTTACTGCAGCCTTCTTCTCCTCTTCTGAGAGCGATGCCGCCTTCATGCTGCCAGCTACACCGATGATGGCGATACCGAGAAGGGTGACTACCACACCGAGGATGACGCTGAAGGTGAGCGATGAGAGGGCGTCCAGCTCAGGGAAGAAGATGTTGAGCAGCACCGGACCCATGATGGTTCCTAGACCTGCGCAGGTTCCCAAGGCGATGCTCTGACCCAATGCCACACCCAGGTAGCGCATGGAGAGACCGAAGGTGAGTCCGCCTACGCCCCAGAGTACACCGAAGAGCATGCTCATAGCCACATTGAAGCCGAATCCGTCGAATAATTCAAAGAAAGAATGTCCGCTAGGTACAGCGAGCATAGCGCCGAAAAAAGGCAAAATAAGCCATGCGAACACACCCTGAACTATCCAGTAGGATTCCCAACTCCAATCTTTGATCTTGTTGATAGGAACGTAGCAGCTGGACTGGCAGAATGCACCGATGGCTATGATGAAAAGTCCTATTAATATTTCCATTGTATTGTTAATTGCTTGGTAATTAGGTTATAAAACCGTTGCCGGTGGCTTAAGCGCCCTGAAAGGGCAAAAGCACCTAGCCCAGGGCATCGCCCTGGGGATAGGTGTTTATTAATTCATGCGCCCTGTAAGGGCAAAAGCTTTTTTAAAACCACTTATGCAGTTTTATATCTTAGTTTCTCTTAGCGAGTACTTCTGCCTCGTACTTCTCGATGTCAGCGATGTACTCTTCGCCAACAGGGATGTTGTTCTTCAGGTTGAAGTAATCGTATACAGCACCGAATGGCAATGTCTTCTCTTCCTCCAGGAGAGCCAGACGCTGGAAGAGCTTGCCCTCGTCCTCGTACTTGCGGAGGGTATCCAGTGGCTCAAGGAATGCCTGCAACAATGACTTCTGAGCGGCACGGACACCGATGATGTAAGCACCGATACGGTTGATGGAACCGTCGAAGTAGTCGAGACCGATGTGAGCACGGTCGAGTGCGTTGGCACGAACCAGCTCAGAGAAGAGGTTGCGTGTATTGTCGTCGAAGAGAGTTACGTGGTCTGAATCCCAGTGCATTGGGCGGGATACGTGGAGCATCAGCTCAGGAACGAAGAGCAGGAGTGCAGAAACTGCATCTGATACGTTCTCTGTTGGCTCATAGTGACCTGTATCGAGGGTGTACATCACGTTGTTCTTAGCGCAGTAGCCTGCGTAGAAATCGTGAGAACCTACGGTGTAAGCCTCCAAGCCGATACCGAAGAGCTTAGCCTCGAGGCAAGACTTCATGTTAGGCAATTCCTCTGCCAGGATCTCATCGAGAGAGTTCTTCAGAATCTCGCGATAGCGGCCCTTCTCTACGGTGATATCCTTGGAACCATCGTGTACCCAGATGTTCATGATACATGGGTCGTTCTGGAACTTACCCATGGCGTCTGCGATACGGCGGCAACGCTTGGTGTGCTCAATCCAGAACTCGCGGATAGCTGGGTCAGGATTTGACAATGTGAGGTTTCCGCTCAATGGGTGAGAGAAAGAAGTTGAGTTGAAGTCGAGCTTCATGTTCTGCTCCTTAGCCCACTGCATCCAGCCTGTAAACTGGTCAACGGTTACTTCGTTGCGGTCGATCTGCTTGCCGCCGAACTCACCGTAAATCTCGTGGAGATTGAGACGGAAAGTACCAGCGAGGAGAGAGTTCACCTTCTCGATATCCTGACGGAGCTCGTCGATGTTGCGAGCCTTGCCTGGATAGTTACCTGTACTCTGGATACCGCCAGAAGCTGCCTCGCCACGCTCGAAGCCAACCACGTCGTCAGCCTGCCAGCAGTGCAGCGAGATAGGAGTCTTCTCCAAAGTCTCAATAGCCTTGTCTGTATCTACACCCAAAGCAGCATAGCGCTCCTTTGCAATCTCATAATTCTTTAAAATCAAATCTGCTTTCATTGTTTTTTATGTATTTTTTGTTATTGTTTATTTTTTACCCTTGTACCTTTAAAAACTTTTCGTATGCCTCATCCCAAGCCTCCTTGTTCTTTGGTTCGAATTTCTTGAGCTCCAGCGAGTTGGCGATGATCTGACGCATTTCCCAGATGTCCTTGACCAAGCCTGAAGCCTTTGCCTGAAGCATGATGTTGCCGATGGCTGTGCCTTCCTGAGGACCCGCGAGAACGGTTACACCGCAGCTGTCGGCTGTAAACTGGTTGAGATATTGGTTGAGCGAACCACCACCGATGATGTGGAGCACGTTGAGGTCGAAGTCGGCAAAATCCTTCAGCCAGGTGAAAATCTGACGATAACGGAGCGCGAGACTCTCAAAGATGCAACGGCAGAATTCGCCATAGTTCTGAGGAACGTGCTGTCCTGTCTTTTCGCAATACTGCTTGATAGCTTCTACCATGCTCGATGGGTTGGCAAAGCAGGCATCGTCCGGGTTGATGATGCTCTGGAAGGCAGGCTGCTTCATGGCTTCTGCAATCAGCTCAGCATGGCCCAGATTCTTCATATCCTTCTGGTTGGCAGCAGCTTCGTCCTTCCATTCCTTGCGGCAGCGCTCGTAAATCCACATGCCGCAGATGTTCTTCAGGAATCGGGTAGTACCCTCGATGCCGCCTTCGTTAGTGAAGTTGAGTTCATAACTCTTCTCGTTGATGATGGCGTTCTTGGTCTCGATACCCATCAGGCTCCAGGTGCCAGAACTCAAGTAGGCAAACTTCTCGTTCTTGGCTGGTACGGCTGCTACAGCGCTGGCTGTATCGTGACCCGCTACGGCGATGACTGGAACGGCATTCAAACCTGTCATCTTCTGCACCTCTTCGGTGAGCGTACCGATGATGGAAGCAGGGTTGGTCATCTTGCCAAACTGCTCTCTCTTCAGTCCGAGACTCTCTACGAGTTCGTTGTCGAGATCGCCTGTCATTGGGTTGAGAATCTGGGAAGTTGATGCCACGGTATATTCGCAGATAGCGTTACCGGTGAGCATAAAGCTCAGCGCATCAGGGATAAAGAGAATCTTGTCAGCATTCTCCAAAGCCACGTTTCCAGCCTTTCTCATGGCGTATATCTGGAAGAGCGAGTTGAAGTTCATGAATTGGATTCCAGTCTTCTCGTATACCTTTTCCTTGCTGATTTTCTCGTCGAAATATTTCTCCATCATGCCGAAGGTATGAGGGTCGCGGTAGGCGAGAGGGTTGCGGAGAATATCTCCGTTTTTATCAACATATACGAAGTCGCATCCCCAGGTATCGATACCGATGCTTTCGATATGGATGCCGCGTTGCGCCACGAGTTTCAGTCCGGCGATGATTTCATAGAAGAGGGCGAAGATGTCCCAATAGAAGTGATTGCCGGTTTCGATGAGTCGGTTGTCGAAACGGGTGAGTTCTTCCAGTTCGAATTTGCCGTCAGCCAGGCTTCCCAGGATGGTTCTGCCACTGGTAGCACCCAGATCTACGGCAAAGAAGTATTTTTTTTGTTCCATTTTGTGTAGCGTGTATTTTAAGTTATTGTTATTTGCTATTGTTATTTGTTTGCGATGCAAAGATAGGATGAATACGCAAGATGAAACAAGAGAAAATGATATTAGAGCCTAGTTTTTTGGCAGCGTGTCAAGAATCTAGAAAGAATATCAAAAATTAAAGTTTTTAGTTGCTCAAGTTTCGCATGTAAGCTTCACACGCCCTGAAAGGGCAGAAGCTCCTAGCCCAGGGCATCGCCCTGGGTTATTACGGACGCAAACCTGTCGCCCTGTAAGGGCAAAAGCTTTAAAACTCCAGGCAAAACATAAGGCTTTTGCCCTTACAGGGCGCCTTGCTGATTGCTATTATACCCAGGGCGATGCCC
>ERZ1023633.336-NODE-336-length-20194-cov-8.871543_pt1 | contig 20194 bp, 22 predicted proteins | sample MGYA00380333_ERZ1023633 | MGnify/ENA primary metagenome ERZ1023633 (study PRJEB33179, sample SAMN07448972) | human gut metagenome | biome: Human-gut; feature: Human associated habitat; material: Faeces | host: Homo sapiens | place: India: Bhopal | collected...
TAACAATCTCATGAACTTCCTGATCATGTGCATTCTTCTCCAGCTGTGTTATTACCTTTTTCATGACATTTTCCATTTTTTTAATATCATATGGTTTTACCAGATACCCAACTGCATCCACTTCAAATGCTTCTACCGCAAATTCCCTATGTCCTGTTACAAAAACAGTAATAATATGCGAATACTTTCTTGCAATCCAAGTTGCAATTTCTATTCCCGTTTCCTCTCCCAAATCAATATCTAAAAACAAAGCATCCAGATTATTTGTCTCTAAATAATTTCTTAACTGCTTTCCTGACGTAAATTCATGATATTCCAAATCATACTTATTCTTTGATGCAATTTCTTTTAAAAATAATGTATTTACTTTCAACTGATAATTTTCGTCATCACATAATCCTATTTGATAAGGCATTTCTAACTTTCCTTCCGGTAATTCTAATTTATTCAAATTTTTTCATATACAAATTTTACCATTTTAGACTAATAATTTAAAGCAGTAGATACTATTTTTTAATTAAGTACCTACTGCCTGCATACAAATGAATCAACAACTAATTTTTTTCTTCAATATATATATCCAAAGTCTTAATTTGACTTTTATTCAATACATCCATCTTCAAAAGTTTGACATTAGGTTTTTCCCCTTTTTAAACAACTTATTGAAAGACAATTTTCTGATACCATAACTTACAACTCCCCGTCGATAAAATCTTGCGCAGATCAGCGCCACAATCACCACTTCCAACATCTGAATTCCTGCATTTTCAGCAACTTCTGCCCAGGTTAAATGAATCAAATCATTTGTGACAACAGAAACAATTGGTGAGAAGAACGGTGCCATCGAAAATACCCTAGCCCAAATTCCAGTAAATCCATTCATAACTGCCATGCTCAAAAAATATGCCAACAACACGATCAGCGCCACCGGAAACATTAACTGTGTGGAATCCTGTGCATTATTTGCATATGAAGATAATGCTGCAAACGCAAATGCATACATCATAAATCCACTAATCAAAGCTACGATCAACAACACATATGTCTGCGGTGGCATTTCTCCAAGCGTTACAAAAACTGGATTCGAAGGCATTTCCAGGATATTTGCCAAAAGCAGATAATATCCTACCCACACAGTTACCTGAAGTATAACTCCCAATAAATAACCGGTTACTTTTCCAACCAGTAACTGTAATGGTTTTACATAACATAACAAAGTCTCTATAATTCTTCCGCTTTTTTCCTCAACAACAGAATTTGCAATACTTGATCCATAAATTAGAATCATCAGAAACAATATTGCCACAATTGAAATCTGCAAAAGAAATGTTGCATCATGCTCCGATAATGTGACGCTTCCCTGTCCTGATATATTTGCTGTCGTTCCATAAATCGCACCGATAATTTTATCTATTTGCGTTGATAAGAATACACATACTAACCCCAATACCGAAATCAGACAAAACCAATTCGAGGTAACAACCTGTTTAAATGTAAACCATATTACTTTTCCTGTTTTATTATTCATTGTCTGCCAACTCCTTTATAAAGATTTCCTGCAGCGACGTTTTTCTACTACGTATTCCCTGCAACTCAATACCGCTCTCAAGAATACGTGCATATAGATGCTGTAATTTATTCCGGTCATTAAACTGCACATCAAAACTCATATTTTCACGGCTTTCCAACTTCAACCCGCTTTCTGCAATCAATTCTGTGATATCCGCACTCGTAACAATATTCATAACATCCTCTCTCGAATATTTGTTTATTAGCCCTTGTACGGTATTGTTTTCTACAACATTTCCTTTATTAAGCATAACGATTCGATCGCACATTTCTTCTACATCTTCCATGCGGTGGCTGCTAAAAAGAATCGTTGCACCTGACTTCTTTAAATCAAGAACCGTACTTTTAAAAAGCTCAATATTGACCGGGTCTAATCCACTAAACGGCTCGTCCAGAATTACAATCTGCGGCTTATGAAGAATCGCACTGATAAGCTGAATCTTTTGCTTATTTCCTTTGGATAACGTCTTGACCTTTTTATTCAGATAACCCGGAATTTTGAATTCTTCCAAAAGCTTTTTTATTTCAGTGAAGGCTACTTTTTTATCCATACCATTAAGCATCGCAAAATATAATAACTGATCCTTAACTACAGCATTCACATATAATCCTCTCTCCTCTGGTAAATATCCAATGGACACCTTTGCCTTTCGAATATCTATCCCATCAAACGTAATGCTTCCTTCTTCGGGTTCAATGATTCCCATAATACTTTTAATGGTGGTGGTCTTTCCTGCACCATTCCTGCCTAAGATTCCAAGAATCTTCCCATTTTCAGCTTCCAATGAAACATGATTAAGCGCTTTAAAATCACCATATGTTTTTGTCAGATTTTCGATTTTCAGCCCCATATTATAAACTCCTTTGTTCAAGCATTTTCTTGTGTGATTCTATTCTATTCCTCTGTTTTCAAAAAGAAAATGAATTGCTTTTATGATACACATAGCCGTCTCTTTTTTTTCGCTTCGTACAAATAATGAACATTATGTGCAGAATAAAAATTGTATAAAATCAAAAAACCCGGAAAAGAAGAGACAGCAATTTACTATTTCTCCCTTTCCGAGTTTCTCTATTTTGTTTATTCGCCTGGTTGATTCAGTAACGTGATCGATTCCTTTTTCAACAACCGTTTCATCGGTATGTAAGTAATCATGTATCCAATGAGCAAAAGCAGAATTGCGATCAGAATCCAGATTCCCCAATGAATTGAAAAGCATTGAAATCCTTCTGCTTTCGCAATACTGCTAATTTTTTCATTGATCAGTCTTTTTACTCCACAGGACAGTAGCACAGCCAGCACCACAGCACTTCCATTTATAATTGTATTTTCTAGAAGATATATATTGCAAATATCCTTATTACAAATTCCAATTGCTGTGTAAATTCCGATTGTTTTTCGCTCGCCTTTTACATTATTGGTCAGATATGTAATCAACGTAATCGCTATCAAAATAAAAAGTACCATATAAATGCCGAGCCATAATGGAAGCAGATTTTTGGTCACTTCCCCATAACCATATAATTGTTCACAGACCATATCATCTGCGTATATTCCTGATTTTTCCAAGTGTCTTATCGTATTCTTAGGATTCGTTCCCATAGATGTCAGAAAAGCATCACAGGCTGCATAATGAAAATAATCCTGCATCACATTTTGAAATACATCATCTGTGACAATTATATTTCCATAATCATCTTCCAGAGAGTTCTCATCATAAATTCCAACAATAGAAATGTTCTGTCCCATATACTCTGATAAATTTGGAATTTTGGCATACTCTCCTACCACTTTTTTCCCATGCAGATTTGGAATCCGGATTTCTTCCGGAAGATATCCATCATACTCATCTTTTATTTTTTCAGCCATTTCTGATGAAATCAGAACCTCATTTGAGGCCATTGGCATCCTGCCAGACAATAACTTGTAATTTTCCTTCTCCAGGTATTTTACACTACCGAATGTTTCAATCTCATATGCAAAAGAACTTTTGTCGGCTGCCACACTAATATCCGCACCTTGCAGATTGTAATATTTTTCTTCTTTTATTTTCATATCCGAAGTTAAGATTACATACGCATTGCTTTCCGGCAATTTCGCCGAACTGATTCCGACTACGGTATATGTATTCTGCCCGATGCTTACCGCATCTCCGATTGCAACGGTATCGGCAAGTGCATGACTAATTACAATCTCACTTTCATTCTCCGGTGCATTTCCCTCCAATGCGGAAGACAGCAATACCTGCGATGTATCTACATACACTTCCACATCTTCTGTCTCCTCCGTCTCAGGGATTTCAAGGGTCTCCTCTGCATACTCTTTTACAATGGCATCTCCCACCTGCTTTTGTAATAACTGATAAAGCGTTTTCCCGCTCTGCATTTCGCCATAAGAATTTCCTGCATATTTAAAGCGGACCGCATCGTATTTTCCCGCCTCAACATAATTCACGACCGACTTATCATAATTATTTCCAGCCACAAGATTTACGGAAAAAAGCATCGTATTGATAACGGCAATCACAAGAATCATTAACGCAAATTTTGTTTTTTTCTTTTTAATATTTGCTATTACTTTTTGACCTATATTCTTTATTCCAAGCAATTTTCCAGTTGCACCTTCACCACTCCAATAAACCTTTTCCCTTTCCTTGTCCTCTATCGGAATCTTTCTGACCGATAAGTCAACCGAAACTTCCTCTCTTCCCTGAAGAAAACACTCCAACTCCTTTTTTATATTGATGTCTTTGAATTTTCCATGTATCTTCTGATTCTCATGTGAAATGGAAATCTCATATGGCTGTTCATATAGCTTTTTTAAGTCACGGTTGTCAATATCCCCCACAACGTTTCCATCTGACAACGTGATAATGCGATCTCCATACTTTTCGGCAGCAACTGCATCATGCGAAATTAAAATAACAAGACAATTTTTTGAAATTTTGTTAAACAAGTTCAAAATATTCTCTGTATTCTTTTGGTCAAGATTTCCCGTAGCCTCATCTGCCAGCAATACCTTCGGCTTTTTGATAATTGCTCTGGCAATCGCAATTCTCTGTCTCTGCCCCGCGCTCAGATCACAGACTTTATGATTTTCATATCCCTGCAATCCCACATAAGCAAGTATATCTTCTATCCGCTTTGCATACTCCGTCTCAGATATTTTCTGAATTTTCAGCGGCATCAACAGGTTGTCTCTTACTGAAATGTCCTCTATTAAGTTATAACTCTGGAAAACTATTCCTATCTGTGTATTTCGATACCAGCTCCATTTGTTATTATCGCCTGCCTGCAATTTCTGATCATCATAATAAACATCTCCACTTGTAGCATAATCCAGGCCGGAAATAATATTCATCAACGTCGTTTTACCACTGCCGCTAATTCCATTAATGAATACAAAACCTCTCTTGCCAAACGCAAGAGTCACATCATTTAACGCCGCTTTATCCTCTTTTGCATTTGGATATATTTTACATATATGTTCAACTTTAATCATTTTTTCCCTCGTTGGATTCGATGCACTGTTTGATGCTCTCCAATATACTCTGATATAATGAATTCGGATTTTTTTCTAAATACTGATTATCATCTTCTGTCCATACTCCAAAATAATTTAACCGGTCACCTTCCCATATAATTTCGCCAAGGCTCCAGTCCGTATCCTGATAATCGATATCGTCCTTGTATTTTTGGAATAATTTTAATTTTTCCTTTCCAATATAAAAGAAATTAAAATTCTTTTTCTGTTCGGTCAATGCCATAATCTCTTTTATATCGTTCTCTTTTAGATCCGTCGTTCCATTCAGATCATTGATAATAAGATACACATAATCTGCATCAAGATTTATCTTTTCCATATCTACATCGGCAATCTTTTCATAATGTAATTCTTTTGGAAAATTGATATCTTCCCCATATAAATACATCTTGAAATCTACCTCATCATTGAGATACGAAACTTCTTCACTATAATCATTTTCATTCTCCGGTAAGTAGGACAAGACCGTCCTGTAAATTGATAAACCAATAATCGCTACAGCCAGCACTGCAACAATTCCACCTATTATTTTTTTCATGATTGTTCTCCTGTTATGCCGTAATTCACTATTTGTTAAAATCAAATTTATATTTCCGTGTGCCTTTTTTGTTTTTGACATAGTCTAACCACACCGTCTCAGGTCTACAGTTCTTCTTAGAGGCAGCTCCAAATCTTGCTTCATAATCTACTGTAAAATTAACTTTACCCTTTTTTTTCGTTATTTCTGCCATTCCCATTTGAACTGATTCATTTGCTAAATATTTATTACTGCCAAAAACATTCGGAATATGTGGTTTATAATCATATACTACTTGATATAAATTTTTAGGTGTATTACATTTAGACGTTATATCTAATTCGCTTGTTTTCACTTCATATGATGCTGAAACAGAGGGACCATCTTTGTCAATCCCCATTCCTATATTAATGCTATCTGTATTAGGATCATTTTGTGGTTTGTAATCACTTAACGATGCTAATGTCGCCTTTAAAGACATGTACTCACTCATTCCATATCCTTTTTGATTATAAATATTAAGCTTAACTTTTTTAGTTCCTGGTGTCATAACTTCTTTAAATAAAATCAAATAATCATTTGTTCCTTTTGCCCTTGCTACTCCTGTCAAATATGAAAGCGTTCCTAATGTTCCTCCTTCATCGGATTTGACAACTATTTTCTCATAATCCACCCATTTTACATCAAACTCTTTCTTATCATAAGTAAATCCATTTTTCGTTTTTGCATCAACAGTTGTTACATTACTAAATACTCCAACTAATATTATAGCTGCTACAACTAGATACAGCGTACCTCTTTTCTTTTTCATAATCAATTCTTCTCCTTTTTAATTAATATTTTTATACAAGACAGAATTCAAAATCTCTTACCCTATAACATAAAAAGACTGCAAAAGCTTTCCTTTTGCAGCCGATCTGTCATACACATCTCTTGGGTTTAGACTCTAGCTTTGCGTCCTCACATTTCTGTAAGTTTGCCAATAATATCTTAATTTTTGCCCTGTTCCTCTATTTTAATAAATTGTTTTTTATTTACAATGAAAACTTCACCAACGACATAATTTTTACACCAACGACAATCTCCTTTATTTATTTCTTTCATATTTTAGACCTTACTTCCATTGCATATACTCTTCATACTTTCTGGTTACTGCATTCCGGTATACTCTTCCTATCGGAATACGCTCCTGGATTCCCTCCATATGCAAATCGCTATCTATAAACATGACTTTTGAAAAGTTCACCACATACGATTTATGTACACGCACAAACAAATACGGTTGCAGTTTTTGCTCTAATTCTCCCAGCCTTCTGGATATCAGCATCTTCTGCTTACCATTTTTGGTATTTACATGAACTCTTGTATAACTTCCTGCCCCTTCAAAGTACAAGATTTCTTTCACCCTTACATCCTGTTTTCCTATATCACTTTGTAATTGCAGCTTTAGATTCCCCTGTTTTGCAACCCATACCTCTGTAATCATTTTCTCAATGTCCGATTTCTTCACCGGTTTCTGTAAAAATCCGATTGTTTTATGTGAAAATGCCTGTAGCACCAAATGAATATCTGTTGCGTGAAAAATAATTTTCCAGATCTGATCCGTTTTCTTTACATATTCCATCAGTCTGTTTCCGTTCGCTCCGTCCATCTCATTGTCCAGAAACAGAAGATCTATCCTCGGATTATCCCTGTTTTCACAATAATGTATAACTGCATCTCCATCCGAAAAATTATGATACATAATCTCTATCTCATGATTTCTGCAAATAGATGTGCAAATTGTTTGTATTCTCCCTGCATCATTATCTTTATCGCATATTCCTATAATAAACATGTTTATCTGCCAGTTTCTCCTTTGCTTATGTTATGTATAGTATTATGCCTCTCGTTACTTCTTCCCCTGTATATAACATATTAGTCAATTATAAAGTTTTACTGTTTTGATGTAAATGGTTATTTCGTCCCATATGCTCATGACAAAATTTTTCCATAACCGCTAAAATTAGGACTTTCGTACAATTGACTTGCCTACCCAAATTCTCTATATTTATTATGGAGTTTATAATGTTTATGAAATAAATTGGAGAAAACAAATGAATATGGAAAATTTCAAAAAATATCTGATGAATGTGCAAAAATCATTTACCGGTGTATTTGTAACTATTTATGTACTATGCGCTCTCTGCATTGGTGTCGGTGTTATAAAATGTCTTCCTACCTATTCTGATTACGATAGTAACAAAGAAGGCTTTGCGAAGACCAAGATCTTATGTGTCGATGAACCATTTGCCGAATTGGTAGGTGACAAATACAAGGACATGCAGCTGCAGCTCGCCATCGGTGAAGATAACAATATGTATATTGTCGGCTTGAATCCTAAGAATGACTTTCCTGTAGTATCTAAAAATATGACAGATGAAGAACTTGCATCCTACAAACCAGTAGAGATTAAAGGAAAAAGCGAGACTTTGCCAGATGAAGCAAAAAGCTATTTACTGGATACCTATGGTGTAACCAGTGAAAATGTTGATACCATTTTGGGTTCCTGCTATTTGGATGCCACCTATGATACTTTGTCGGCCGGATATCCATTTTTTGGAGTCGGCATCATTGTTGGTATCATTGCGCTCATGTTCCAGAGTGCTGTCAATCATCGCCAAAAGGCAATCCGCCAAAAGGCTGATATGCTCGAATCCAACGGACAGCTTCAGGCTATATACGAAGATTTTCAAACTGGTCCACAAACTTTATCCAAGTCCATGCGATTATTGATCTTACCGCATTATGCAATGGATTTTCTGGCAGAAAAGGAAGGTTTTCATGTGGTTCCATTGGATAATGTCATAAATGTCTATGAAACAAGTATGGTAAACGGACATCCGATAGATGGTTCCGGAATTGCTCTTGACACAGCAGATGGTCAGCAACATGTCATCGGCATTTCCAAAAAACATCCAAAAGATTTTGACAATATCATGAGCGTATTAAAAAATATAGCCGGAGGTACTCAATAATGTTTATTATATATGGTACGAGAACAGATTTAAAAACAGACGCAGAACTTCAGCCTATACAATGTGAGAATTGTGGGCATTTCGCTCCACAGATGCTTTTCCGAAAGATTTGGAGATTTACATTATTTCATATTCCAACATTTGGTTTCTGTCAGAAGCGAGGAACTATGTGCAAAAACTGTGGCAAGATTCATCCTCTTAAAAAAAGACAGTACAAAGAAATTCGCCGCAACATTGCCTAAGAACACAGCCCGCATAATCGCGGGCTGATTTTTTTATTTTTTTTGTAACGAAATCACATTTTTATGCATTAATCCATGTAACCAATCAAAATCCCACCAGAAAGGAGCCCGATCATGCAGGACATGGACGCCGTTTACCGCCAGCATTTTCAGATGGTTTACCAATATCTGATGTCATTGGTCCACAATCCGGACATTGCAGAAGAACTGGCCCAGGAAACGTTCTGTCAGGCAGTCAACAGTATAAATCGCTACGATGGAAGCTGCAAAATCACTACCTGGCTCTGTGCGATTGCCAAAAATCAATATTTGTCCTACCTGCGAAAGCACCCACTGCACGAGGATCTGACGGATGCCGAGGCACATATTACCCCTTCTCCATCCGCAGAGCAGGAAGTACTTTCTTCCATGGGAAAAATGGAGTTGTTGCAGCATCTTCACGACTTGAAAGAACCATACCGGGAAGTGATCTACTTACGGGCTTTCGGTAACCTTTCCTTCCGGGAAATCGGGCAGATTATGGGACAAAGCGAAAACTGGGCGCGCGTAATGTTTTATCGCGGTAAAGAAAAACTTTTATAAGAAAGGAGCTGTATGTATATGAAAAATGAATTGACCTGTGAAGTTGTGCAGGATCTGTTGCCAAGTTACGTGGATCATCTCACAAGCGACGTAACTAATGCTGCAATTGCATCACACATAGAAAACTGCGAAGATTGCCGGCGAATTCTTGCTGCCATGCAGGCACCGGAATCACTTCCTGAAAAAGATCCGGCGGACGCATCCACCATAGATTTTTTGAAGAAAAACCGCAAAAAAAACCGGAACCGGATTCTGGCCTCGGTCTTAACGGTTGCTCTCTTGCTTTCCGGATTCTGGGGATGGAAAGTATACATTTCCCCACGTTCCATGACGGATACATCCATGATGAATTATTCTGTGACCGTGACAGATTCCAAAAAAATCCAGATTAAGGGATCTCTTACCGATCACTCACTTGGCGTATCTGGCATAAACTACACGGTCGATGCTGACAATCCCGGAATTGTCACAATCAATGTCCGGGCCAACCGTTTGTCTGCATCCAAAAACAACACATTTTCTGATGAGACCACCGAAAAGCATAAGATTGAAAAAGTGTATGTCAACGACTGGATTGCATGGGAAAACGGTACTGCCATCCAGCCAAAGGCCGCACAGATTTATAACACCATTCACCCTTATGTCGGAAGCATGTCTGGCAACGGAAAAACCCTCACGGCGCTCGGAATCAATGATGTACTTCCGATTGCAACACACGAATTGCAGACAACCGATGAGCCATATGGCTGGACAATGAATCTCGATGGATCTTTTAAGAAATCCCAACAGACAGAACTGGAAAGAACCATGAAAAACTATGCCATGGTTATTCTTGTCTGCACCGAAAATCTTGGCAGTGTGACATTTTCCTATTCGCTGGATGGTCAAAAAACAGATTTTACTTACACAAAAGAACAAGGCGAAGAGGACTTTCGTGGCACTTGTGCATACTTCCGCAATTCTGCCACCGAATTTCAGGCACTTCTTGCCAAAGCCGGTATTTTAAATACTGTCTATTCCTCCCTTTCCGAAGGAGGATACCGCCTGACCGAAGCAATTACGAAAGTCGCAGATGCTGAAATTACCGGAAGTGTCCGGGATGAAAAAGACACTTTTATCCAACAGTACAAAACATACCAGCCAATCAACAGCTGGTCTCCAGGTTCTGTTTATAAAAGTTTCTCTTCAGAAGACGAGGCACTTGCTTATATCGGATACGATAAATTAAAGCCTATAAAATTGCCGCAGACACCTGAACACGTCGAAGTCACTGCACTTGGTGATCGATCCGGCAATATTTGCTATATCTCTTTCCTTGAGAGTTATTCCTGCGAAAATGCCGATCTTTCTGTTTCTGCCTCTGCCGATATTTATACGGAACATAGCACAATTTCGGATTATGTTGATATTGATTATCCGTCCAATATGGATGATGCCAGCATTTACACTACAGAAGATTACACCAGCGCATCCGGCGAAACCTGGAAAATTATCACAACAACCAACGCATCCGATGATTCTTATGATTCCATAGATGCTTATCAGGTCAAAGACACCATTAGTTATCGCATTGGTGTCAGCTATCCAGGCGACCAAAAAACTAAGGCCAGAGCTACGCTTTTGGAACTTCTTAAATAAAGAGTAATGGGGAAGTTTATACCCAAAAAAGAAGCACTTCACGGTTATTCGCCGCGAAGTGCTTTATGTATGTCGATGGACACGATTCATTATACTGGATGACAAACTTTTGTGTACTGCTGTCGAATTTTGTTGCGTATAGTTCCATGATTTGGACATATACATAGAAATTTATTATTATGTCCTCACCATTTTCGCTTTTTGGACATATACAATTTTTCTCTTAATAAATGTCCTTGTTTTTTTCTTATATTGGACATATGTATCAAATTTCCATAATTTTGTTCCAATAAATATCTATTTACAGGACATTTTCAATCAATTATTCTGCATATGTCCTATCTTTCTGTTTTTTGTGGACATTACACTTCTGTTTTTCACATATGTCCATTTGCTCCATTTTTGCTGAATTACCATATTTATTTACCTGTTCTTCTATGGTTTTAATGCTATACTTATTTAAAATCTCATTAATTACCATCTTTTGCATGTCATCATAGATATTTGTTTAAACACTTGCTTTACTGACTATATTACCAGAATTAAAAATAGGGTATATTTGTTCATAACTTTGGTCCATACCCTACTTCCAGACTAATATTACTCGTGCATTACGTATCATTTATCTTTTTGATTTATGGTTATGCCTAACACAAAAAAACAAATACTTAACGGAATATGGATATAATTTTTTCCTACAAATGCAGATATTAAAAATAAAACACCTGCAATTAGAAACAAAATATTACTTAAATCATTCTTCATGATTTTTCCTACATAAATTTTAATTTATAATTCTAATTTTATCATAAGTCTTGACATAAGAAAAACTATTTAATATCTTTAAAACAAGTCCAACAGTAGCATCTTGCTAAATATTGGACTTGTTGTTATCTTAGGATATCAAATTTACAGAAATTATTTCAGACACATTGCTAACTTCTTCATGATCCTGCAAAAGTCTTGTTAAAAACTCATATAAATATGTATTTTCAAAAAATAAACTACTCTGATGAGAGCAGTTTATTCCTTAAATATACACTTTTCAATAAACTATAATATGAACGGTCACTTTTTGTTGCAAACGGTCATATCATGAATATCACTTCTACACCAAAGCGATGTTTTTCTACATGATATTGAAATCGCCCATGATTTTTTTTAACCGCTTTCTTTACGTTATCCATGCCATACCCATGATTTTCTTTGTCTAATTTAGACGTTTCAAACTTTCCCACTTTATTTACCCGTGGAACACTTTTACATGTATTGCTAATTCCTATTTTCACATATTTTTCCTTGCGAATAATATCTACTACTATTTCTCCATTTTCATTTACCGCTTCAACTGCATTTTTCAATAAATTCGAAACGATCGTACATAAATCTATGTGAGAAATATATGTCAATTGTCCAAGATATCCTTCAATTAAAATATTACACTGTCCTCGAATTGGTAATAAATAATAATTTAGCAATACATTTACAATCTCATTTCCCACATCATATTGCATGGTACGAATCACATTTAATTCCTTCAAAACGCTGTCTACATATGTTTCTGCATCTGAGTAATTTTTTCTTTTTAATTGATCCTGCACACACAGTAAATGATTTAATATATCATGCCGAAATCGCTTTGTCTCTTCTTGTTTTTCAAGCATCATCATAAAATATGCCTTTTGCTGCTGATTATATTGATTTTCCACATCTGCTTGAAGCTGAAACTTTTCTTTCTGCTGTGAGATATGTAGTATCATAATAACAATGATCCCAATTCCTAGTATTACCACTAACAAAATAAGTAAAGCAAAAGTCTTTTGTTTCTCCTGATCTATCAGATTCATTGCATAGATCATATATGAAATTGCAAAAACAATACTACAGATAATTGGAATCATTACCCGAAAAACTTTAGGTACATTAATTTCTTCCTCATCTATTCTCATTTTCAAAAATCTATTAATGATATATAAAATAACTGTAACAGTTATACATGTATATACATTTCCAATGCCATATCTCTGCTTCTTAAGAAAAAAATGTGTCCAAATACTTAAGTAAATTACCTCTTCTAAAGTCGCGCTCAAAAACAAACTAAGAATCCAATATTTAATGTTTCGAATGTAAGTTGTTCCTGTGAATATGACTCCCACAAGATAATACAAAAAAGCAACTAAAATATTTTGTAGCAATCCTGTAACCTGAAACTGCACAAAAAATATTTGCACAATATATAATACTATAAATGGCAAAAGTTGTTTGTATGTTATCTCCACTATCTTTCTGCGACAAACAACATGATAAAACAATGCCGCCTCTATAATGCTGATAATAAATACAAAACTTGTATATATGTATTCCATCTACCTATACCTCAAATCATACTGCATAAATCGTTTTAACAATTCACTTTTTCTCCGTCTTGCAATTGGAAGTATCTCACCATTTTTAAGAATAAGTTTGTCTTCAATCTGCGATAAATTCACAATATAACTTTTATGAACCTGCAAAAACATTCGTGAATCTAATACTTTCTCCCAATCAGCAAGTGTCATTCCACTTTGAAAACTTTCCCGCCCTATAATCACTTCCGTACGTGATGTCATCCTACCGATATAACGTATCTGTCGCTGCTGAAAACGATATTTCTGATTACTCTGATATACTTCTATTGGCACACATCCAACAAAAGTATCAATTGCCTCACGAATTGCCTTCACTAATTTCTCACAATCAATCGGCTTTGTGATAAAACGATAAGCTTCAATCTCAAATGCCTCCTGAAATCGTTCCACCATGCTTGTCAGCATAATGATCTTTCCAATATTTAGGTTTCCCTTAAGTTTTCGTCCAATTTCAATTCCATCCAGTTCTGGCATACAAATGTCAAGGAGAAGGATATCAATTTGACTTGTGCTCTCTAGTAACTCTTTTCCATTATAGAAATCTACCAACTCCAATGAAACCCCAAAATCTATGCCCTCGATATACTCTTTTACCTGGTGGTGTACCACCGCTTCATCATCACATATGCCTAACTTCATTTTCATGCGCTCCTTTTCATTATTATACAATATAATTAAACAAAAAGGAATTCCATTTGACGGTTTTATTCATCAAATAGAATTCCCAATGTTATTGTTCAGATGCAAGCTTGACACATATCCTAAATACTTTATTACATGATTTTACCTTCATCATTATTTGTTTTTTTATTAAAATATTTAGCAATTTTAACAAAAAAAGTAATTGTTAATACTAAGCTTATTATTCCTATGATTAACATAAATGTATCAAAAATAAATTGCACAGCTATCATCCTCCCTATATGATTAATCATAAAATCCTAATCATTTCTACTTATATCCAGCGACATTAATACGTATCAATGCCTTGTGGAGTGCATACTCTGCACGCTTCAGATCGAGATTCTGTGACTTCGCAGCAATTCGTTCTTCTGCACGCTCCTTCGCGGCTTCCGCACGATTGATGTCGATTTCATCCGGCCATTCGGCAAGCTCCGCAAGCAGCGTAACTTTCTCGCCGAGAATTTCTGCAAATCCTGCATGGACGGCTGCAACTTTCTGTTCATCACCGTTGTGTATGATTACAACACCGGGTTCAAGGACGGTGGTCAGTGGAATATGATTTTTGTACACTCCGATTTCTCCATCCGCCGTATTGAATTCCAGCATATCTGCCTCACCGGCAAAAAATATACGATCCGGTGTGATGATCTCGACCTGAAATAAATCTTTTCCTTCTGCCATAATACCCCTTTCCTGCCTTTGCAAATTTTTACTTTGCTTTCGAATAAGACTCTTTTACATCGTCAATCGTTCCGGCATTGAGGAAGTAACTTTCCGGTACATCATCGAGTTTTCCGTCCAGGATTTCGCGGAAACCACGGATGGTCTCGGCGATCGGCACGTATTTTCCTTCCAGTCCGGTAAACTGTACAGCTACCGAGAATGGCTGGGACAGGAATCGCTGTACCTTTCTTGCACGGCTTACAACAAGCTTATCATCCTCAGATAATTCGTCCATACCAAGGATGGCAATGATATCCTGCAATTCTTTGTACTTCTGTAAGATTTCCTGTACTTCACGGGCAACCTTAAAATGCTCCTCCCCAACAATACGTGGATCAAGGATACGGGAAGTGGATGCCAGTGGATCAACTGCAGGGTAAATACCAAGCTCTACGATCGAACGGTCCAATACCGTTGTTGCATCCAAATGCGCAAATGTCGTTGCCGGAGCCGGGTCTGTTAAGTCATCCGCAGGCACATAGACTGCCTGTACAGATGTAATAGAACCGTTCTTTGTGGATGTAATTCGCTCCTGCAATGCGCCCATCTCCGTCTGCAGTGTCGGCTGATATCCTACAGCGGATGGCATACGGCCAAGCAACGCGGATACCTCAGAACCTGCCTGTGTGAAACGGAAAATATTGTCGATGAAAAGAAGCACGTCTTTTCCACCTTTGTCACGGAAATATTCTGCCATCGTAAGTCCGGTCAACGCTACACGCATACGGGCTCCCGGTGGCTCATTCATCTGTCCGAATACCATGGTCGTCTTGTCGATTACGCCGGATTCTTTCATTTCGTAGTAAAGGTCATTTCCCTCACGGGTACGCTCTCCTACTCCGGTAAATACGGAATATCCGCCATGCTCCGTCGCAATATTGTGAATCAGCTCCTGAATCAGTACGGTCTTTCCTACACCCGCACCGCCAAACAGTCCGATTTTTCCACCCTTCTGATATGGGCAAAGCAAATCTACGACTTTGATACCGGTCTCAAGCATCTCCTGTGAAGTTGCCTGCTCCTCAAATGATGGTGCCGGTCTGTGAATCGGCCATTTCTCCTCGGTATCCGGAGCTGCGATTTCATCAATTGGATCACCCAATACATTAAACAGTCTGCCCAGTGTCTTCTCTCCAACAGGAACAGAGATCGGGGCACCTGTTGCAATGGCATCCATACCACGAACCAATCCGTCGGTTGGTCCCAAAGCGATACATCTTACTGTATCATCACCCAGATGCTGAGCCACTTCCACAACCAGTCTTCCGCCATCTTTTAACGGCACTTCGATTGCTTCGTTGATCTCAGGCAGATGTCCTTCCTGGAATTTGATATCCAGTACGGCACTGATAATCTGTGTGATTTTACCAATATTATTACCTGCCATTTATTTTCTCCTTATTTTTTACGTTGAAATTGCATTTGCGCCCGCCACAATTTCGGTAAGTTCCTGCGTAATGGAACCCTGGCGCGCGCGATTGTACTTCAGTGACAGATCACTGATCATTTCTTCCGCATTGCTGGTTGCTGAATCCATTGCCTGCATACGTGCACCGTTCTCACTGGCTACCGCCTCAACGAGTGCTCCGTAAAATAAGCTCGTCACATATTTCGGAATAATCATATTCAATGCCTCTTCCTCATTTGGCTCATAATTCATCAGAACATTGGAATCCTCTGCGTCCTCCGGATCGATTTCAACCGGAAGGAGTTTGATCATCTTTGCTTCCTGACTTACTGTATTTTTAAAATGCGTGTACGCCAGATAGATTTCTCCTACTTTTCCGTTTGTAAATGCTTCGAGTACCTTGTTGCACAAAGCCGCCGCATCCGGATAGGTCGGAGCTTCCATCATGTAAGAAGCATCCAGTGCAATGTGATAATCTCTCCGTCCAAGTGCCTCTACACCTTTTCCTCCTACGGCATAGATGTCGAGATCTTCTTTCGGAAAATCACTGCCTGTAATCAGTTTGACAATGTTGGAATTATATCCACCTGCCAGTCCTCGATTCGAAGTAATGACAACGATTGCTTTTCTTTTGGAATCGCCTGCCTGCAAATACGGATGATTGATATTGCCACTTCGTGCCAGCATGGAACTTACGGTTTTGTACATATAATTGAAATACGGGTCCGTCTGTTCCGCACGGCTTTTGGCTTTCTGTAGCTTAACGGTTGAAACCAGCTTCATGGCTTTGGTGATCTGCTGCGTACTCTGTATGCTGCTTTTTCTTCGCTTTATGTCTCGCATGGAGGCCATGTCTTACCACCTACTTTCTGCCATTATCGGAAGGATGCTTTGCATTCTTCGATTGCTTTCACCAGCTTCTGTTCTGTCTCTTCATCCATCACTTTCGTTGCTGCAATGCTTCCCGGAATCTCCGGATATTTGGTATCAATATAATCAAAGAGTTCATTCTGGAAACGCAGAATGTCTGCTACCGGAATGTCCATAAGATATTTCTTGATTGCTGCATAAATAATGATAACCTGTTTCTCAACCGGCATCGGCTGATACTGTGGCTGCTTTAAGATTTCCTTCAGCCGCTCGCCCTGTGCCAGCTTCTCGGTCGTATCAGCATCCAGTTCCGAACCAAACTGTGAGAATGCTGCCAGCTCACGGTACTGTGCCAACTCGGTACGAATCGGCGCTGCGATCTTCTTCATCGCCTTGATCTGCGCAGAACCACCTACACGGGATACCGAAAGTCCGGCATTGATTGCCGGCCGGAAACCTGCATTGAACATCTCTGTCTCCAGGTAAATCTGACCATCCGTGATGGAAATAACGTTGGTTGGAATATAGGCAGATACATCGCCTGCCTGTGTTTCGATAATCGGTAATGCAGTCAGGGAACCACCGCCCAATTTATCGGAAAGTCTTGCTGCACGCTCAAGAAGTCTTGAATGCAGATAAAAGACATCTCCCGGATAAGCCTCACGTCCCGGTGCTCGTTTCAAAAGCAGGGAAAGTGTACGATATGCAGCTGCATGCTTACTCAGATCATCGTATACAACAAGGACATCTTCGCCATTTTCCATCCACTCCTCACCGATTGCACAGCCTGCATACGGTGCGATGTACTGCAATGGCGCAAGCTCACTGGCAGTCGCTGCAACTACGGTCGTATATGCCATAGCTCCGTATTCTTCCAGTGTCTTTACAATCGTTGCAACGGTGGAAGCTTTCTGTCCGATTGCGACATAAATACACTTCACACCCTGTCCCTTCTGGTTGATAATGGTATCCACAGCAATCGCTGTCTTTCCTGTCTGACGGTCTCCGATGATCAGCTCTCGCTGTCCACGTCCGATCGGCACCATGGAATCGATTGCCTTGATACCTGTCTGCAATGGTGTATCTACGGATTTTCTTGAGATGACACCGGATGCTACACGCTCAATTCTACGATACTTATCGGTATCTACCGGACCCTTGCCATCGATTGGCTGTCCCAGCGCATTTACGACACGACCAAGCATAACATCTCCGACTGGTACCTCTACCACTCGTCCGGTTGTCTTTACCGTGTCACCTTCATTAATATTTTTCTGAGAGCCAAGAAGTACGGCACCTACGTTGTCTTCCTCAAGGTTCATGACCATTCCGTAGACCTCTCCTGGAAACTCCAAAAGCTCTCCCTGCATTGCGTTCTCCAGACCATGGATACGTGCAATACCATCTGCTACCTGGATAACGGTTCCCACATCTGCAACTTCCAGTTGGGAAGCGTATCGTTTAATCTGCTCCTTGATTACGGAACTGATTTCTTCTGGTTTTAAATTCATGGAGCGCACTCACCTACTTTCAACTGTATTTTGGATAATTCGCGGGTTAAATCATACAGTTTTGTCTGAATACTGCTGTCTACCACGCGGTCTTTGATGCGGATAACCATGCCGCCGATCAATGCGGCATCCACATCGTAATGCATTTCAAATTTCACATATTTTGTTGTCTCAAGCAGTCTCTTTTCGACTGCTGCCTTCTGCGCATCACTCAGTTCCATGGCAGAAGTTACATAGGCGGTTCCGATATTTTTGTATTCTTTGACCTGTTCCATGAAGTACGTAAAAACGCTCTCAATCTCATTGTAATGATCCTTCTCTACAATCATTCGCATCAGACCTACAAGTTCATCCTCTACCTGCCCTTTGAAAATATCTTCGATCAGTTTAACCTTCTCTTCTTTATCAATCTTGGGATGGTTCATCAGCCGGGTCAGATCCGGGTTCTCCTGCAAAGCGACAGCCACTGTCCGAACTTCCTCGAACATGGTGTCAATGCGGTTCTCTTCCACAGCCAGCTGGAACAATGCATCCCCATATGTTCTGGATACTAGCTTAGCCATGTTGATTCACCCATCTCTTTCAATGTCTCATCCACAAGGGAATCCTGGATACTGGTATCAATGGATGCTGCCACAACTTTCTGTGCCATCATAGCTGCGATGGTAATCATCTCCTGCTTCATATCATCCATTGCGTGCTTTTTCTCCAGTTCTGCTTCCTGTTTGGCATGTGCAATAATGCGGGAAGCTTCCTCTTTCGCCTCATCAATGATTTTGGTCTGATTCTTTATCGCCTTCTGTCTCGCATCGGCAAGAATCACTTCAGCTTCTTTGTCAACTTCTTTGAGCTTTGCCTCATATTCTGCTTTCAGGGCTTCGGCACTCTCTTTGTCTTCCTTCGCACTGTCAATATCATTGGCAATCCGCTCCTGCCTGTCTTTCAACAGTTTCCGCGCCGGATTAAAAAGCAGATATGACATCGCAAGTACAAGGAAAAATACTGCAATTGCCAGTAACGCTGTATCGAAGAGCAACTGTGGATCAAGATTAAATAAAAATGTCTGTTCAGCTAACACTCCTGCTTACTCTCCTTTCCTTCTTTATATTGAAACACATTTTTAATGTGTCTCAAGGAGCACACCGCATGAATAATCGCTTCGCGATGCGGTATTCGTAGGAGACACATCTTCGATATGCCTCATTATCCTAGCGGATGAACGAAAAGTAAAAGCATGGCAACGAGCAGACCATAGAGACCGGTTGTCTCGGCAACGGCCTGTCCCAAAAGCATGGTAGACATGATCTGTCCTCTTGCTCCCGGATTACGTCCTACTGCTGCAGCACCATGTCCGGCTGCGATACCCTGTCCAATACCAGGTCCGATACCTGCGATTACTGCAAGTCCTGCACCGATGGCGGAGCATGCTCTAATTAAATCCTGTCCTGAAATATTCATATAAAAATCCTCCTTAACCATATAAG
>ERZ1023633.339-NODE-339-length-20155-cov-24.093483_pt1 | contig 20155 bp, 21 predicted proteins | sample MGYA00380333_ERZ1023633 | MGnify/ENA primary metagenome ERZ1023633 (study PRJEB33179, sample SAMN07448972) | human gut metagenome | biome: Human-gut; feature: Human associated habitat; material: Faeces | host: Homo sapiens | place: India: Bhopal | collected...
TGTGCAGAGCTGCAAGTGATAGCGTCTGAACACGAATTACACGAATCGAACGAATACATCCTGTTCAAGCACGGAAAATTCGTGTCATTCGAGAAATTCGTGTTCAGTTAAACCCTTTAAAATCCAAAGAAACAATGAAGAATCCAAGAAAAATCAATCTGATTGTGGTACATTGCAGTGCCACACGTGTTAACCAGGACTTCCCAGTAGAAGCATTGGAAGCCTGCCACAAGGCAAGAGGCTTCAAGAGCATCGGCTACCACTATTACATTACGAAGGATGGCATGGTCTATCCCTGCCGTCCAGAAACCGAGGTGGGTGCTCACGCCCGCCACTACAACGCCCACAGCATCGGAATCTGCTACGAGGGTGGTCTCGACGAGAAAGGCAAGCCTGCCGACACTCGCACTCCAGCCCAGAAAGCATCTCTGGAAGACCTCCTCTACAGTCTCGTCCTCGACTATCCCGGTGCCGAGATTCTAGGCCATCGTGACCTCCCTTGGGTTCGCAAGAGCTGTCCTTGCTTCAATGTCAAGGAATGGCTGAAGGAAATCGACTTCCATCTCTAGAAAATGCTCCTCATCTGAAAACAGATGGGGAGTTTTTTCGTATCCCTCCGTCTCCCTTTAGCCAAAGGGAGAGTTTTCTAAAATCATCCCGTCCTTCTTTACCATTAAAGAAGGCTCCACCTCTCACCCCTAGCCCTCTCTCCTCAGGAGCGAGGGAGAAAACCGCCCTACTCGGTGCTCGGAACCGCTACGCTCTATGGTTGGCGGGGCATCAAAGCCCTCGCCATGTTTTGCGGGATGGGACCGCCTGGGGATAACTTGCTATAAACTTGGTAGGACTGGCTAGGACTTGGTAGGACTGGCTAGGACTTGTGCTTTACTTCTCAACCTTTAAGGTAATCTCATCACCAAAAGTCAAGATGACACGCTTGGCGTTCTCCTGCTCTAAGGTCTGCACCTGATTCTCAAGCCAAAGGCTTATGAAGGAAAGGTCAGGATGGTACAAATCCGTATAGCGATAGACTTCCGGGAAACCATGAACTTGATCCGTGGCTGTAATTTCCAAAAGATATTGAGGGTCTGGCGAGGTACTTTTCCTCGTCAGTACCACTTGCTTAAGATCTAACATTTCCATATACTCTATTCGATTTTTTGCAAGAATGCTTTAGGAATATATCCTGTCGTAACAGCACACAATCCCTTGATACTCACATAAAGTTTATGATCTTTTTTGATACGGACGACATAGCCTTCCGCTCCTTTCAAAGGACCTTCAATAACTCTGAACTTATCACCTTTGGTAAACTTGGGATTATACTCATCGTAAAAATCAAGTCCTTCAACACCAGAAGTTGCCACAATGTTGAAGATTTTCACTTCGCGTTCTGAGATTTTAGAAGGTTCTTTCAAGTTCTCAGAATTTTTGCCACGATAGAGCATCACTTTATTGAGAAACATACGCTCCATCTCTTCTGCTTCTATTCTCGTGGTACGGAAAAGAATAAGAGATGGCATAATAGGAACTTCCTTCACCAGTCTATTTTTCTTATTCTTGTCCCAATATGCTTGTTTCACATCATAAATATGTTCTATCCCTTTGGCAACGAAATAAGCCTTGATAGGCTTTCCTTTCCCAAAAAATATCTTGAATGCATACCAACTCTTCTCGTTGTCTAGTTGTATCATTGTTTATTTTTTCTATTTTTGTCAGGGTGTACTTCTCATTCCCCCGTGTCGTGAAATCATGTTTCAAAACACTTGGCAAGAAAGGGTTGGTTAGTCTATTCCCAATAACGGAAACCTCTAATCACAGACATACTCCTGATCCAAGAGCATGATAGTCTGCAACCCTTGGAATGATTAGCTGTCCGATTCCTTTGTCCTCAAAATCCTTCCCTCAATCACTCCCGTTCTTCTGAATCTCTACATAAGAGATACAGAAATGCCGAAAACTTTCGTTCAATCAACAACTTAGGAATTTATGTATTAAAAAAATAGTAAAAAAATGTTGATTTTTATAGAACAATATTAATTTTTTAACACGCATAATTTGCTTGTTTCCAACATTTTTCGTATTTTTGCAAGGTGATTCTGTATCTCTTATGTAAAGATTCAGAAAAATTGGTTCATTTTGGTTCATTTTGGTTCATTTTTCGAAAGCCCTCTTTTTATTCTTTTTTGTGGCTTATAGGGCTGCCAGTATCTTGGCGTTGGCATCATCCACTTCTGAGCTTTTGATGGAGCGGAGATAGATTTGTGTGGTGGTTTCGGAATGATGTCCCAATGCCTCGCTGATGATTGAAATAGAGATATGGTTGTCTCTTGCTGCCGTTGCCCAGGAATGGCGGGCGATATAGAGGGTAAGTTTGCCCTTGATGCCTATCTTAGTTCCTAACTTCCTGAGGTGGTAGGAGATACGGGCTTCCGCATTGTGATACAGGCGCGCCTCTTCCTGCATTTTGTCAATAGTTTTATCCTGTCTTTTGTTTCCATCATCAACAAGGAAAGGAAAGAGATAAGATGAGGAGGCGGTCTGCGCCTGGTACTTTTCCATCAACTCCTGCATCTCATCCTCCCATCGGATGGTGAGGCACTGTCTTGTCTTGCTTCGGGTATAATGGAGATAGCCTTCCTTGAGGTCGGATTTGCGGAGATGTGCCAGGTCGATGAAAGAGATACCACGCAGATAGAAACTCATCAGGAATGTATCTCTTGCCATCTCTTCCTTGGGAGTGAGATCCTTAACCGACTCCAAATGCTTGATCTGGCTGACATTCTCTGTAGGTATGGCTCTCTTGCGGGTTGGGGCAATACCGGTATAGACATCCGTGAAGGGATACTGCTGTGGCGTCAGTCCCTTTGCCACAGCTTTGTTATAGGTGGCACGGAGGATGCGGAGATAGAAGGAACTGGTGTTTCTGCATACCTCCGCTGTATGATGCAGGTACGCCTCATACGAGCGCATCACTTCTGCATCTATCTCTTTTAGGACAATATCCTTGTTGTCCCGGTATCGCTTAAAGCTGTTAAGGGTTGCCTTGTAATGAAGCGAGGTGCGGTATTGCCCGTTCTTCAGCAACAGGGCGATGAGGAGGTTCATGAACTGGAATAACGACTCTGATGTTTTCTTGTTTCTTGACATAACGATTGTGTATTTATGAAGTTTATTAATATATGATAGGGGCACCTCTGTCTCTATTCAAGAAACAAAGATGCCCCTATATAATATATTAAAGTGTCAAGGACGCTATTGAATATCAAGCAAATATATATGTTTATAGAAGAAATCAGAATACAAATCCTGCATTGATATAGAATCCAACATTCTTACCCATGCTGGAATAATTGGCCTGGATGCTTACCGGACCCAGGACAAAATCATAGGATGCCCGCAAGACTCCTCCCCACAAATCATCACCGATGAGGATATGGGAAAACTTGTGGGCTTCCTTACCATACTCTCCCAAAGCGGTAAGGTAAAACTTTCCTTTCACCCGATAGCGGAAACCGAGTTGAGCAGTCACCACATTGCGTTCCAGCAGATGGACATGCTGTACGCTTTCCCAGGCCATCTGCCAAGGCAGATAGTAACCATCAGCTACTCCACCTGCATAATTCTGATAAATGGCAGGAATAGAACTGCCAAACACAAAACGACTCTTCAGCTTAGGAAGCAGATACAATCGGGAATTCAACCGCAAGGCACTTTCACCACAGAAAGTAGCCTCACCAAAAGGATTACCATCTGCATACTTCAAGCCGTCGTCCGTATGCAGAACGCCCTGCACCTGGATACAGCTTCCACGGGTAGGAAAATAACGGCGGTCGTAAGTATCCATCGTAACAGATGCAAAGTAGTTCAGGAAATGATCTGACGAACGTGACTGTATGCTCCCGTCTCGCATGAACATATCAGAATGATAATGGTAATAATCGAACTGCACACCTGATTTCAATCGGAAGTTGCCGATATCACGTGTATAGAATCCTGCCAGGGAATGCGATAGGAACTCTAACGCATCCAGCTTATGCTTACCCCCATAAAGGCCGAAATCATAATGTGCCAACCGGTAGGAGAAGCCCATTTTCGCTCCGAAAAGATTGCCATAGGCATATTTCATATCCAGATAGGGATTACGGGAAATACGCCCCGTCAAGGCATAGTGATGACGGGTGGAGAACTGTTGATTGTTGGAAATCTGAGCAATGACGCTCGCCAGATCCTGTGTGTCAAAACGAGCACCCACACTGATTCTTCTGGATTCGTTGGGCTCCAGCATGAATACCAGTTCATAAGGTTCGTCGTTAGAGAGTCTGTATTCTACGCGTGAAAAGATATTCAGTCCCCTGAGCATGGCGAGTGTACCATCAATATCCCCCGGACTGACTTCCGAGTCATCCCTTAAAGCTATTTTCTTTCTAATCCACTCTTCTTCCTCACCACCGATACCCTCTATCCGGATGCGTCCTATGTGGTAGGCTTCAGTATGCAACGGCTTCTGTAGCTTGAGGAGTTTCTGATCCTTCAATATTTCATTTTGCATGATGGAATCATGAACATCGGCATAGATATGCTTCTTCAAATCCATCAGTTCACCCCACTTCTGTCGGGCAGCCAGTTCGCCCCTCTGTATCATCGTATCAATGGCTTCCGGCTGGAAACTGGCTGCCGAGAACCCCTTCAGAGAAGGATTGATATAAAGATCGGCTTCCGCCATATTCTTCCGGTATTTGGTCTGCCCCATCATACCAATGAGCTGTTCTACAACAGCAGAAGGCGATTTCAGCTCCTCCTTCTTCTTCCACCCGGTACTCAAATCCACGCAGATAATCACATCCGCTCCCATTTCCTTTGCCACATCAACCGGCAGATTGTTCAAGGCGCCGCCATCCACCAGCATCTTCCCTTTCCATTCTACCGGAGCAAACACGCCCGGTATCGACATGCTGGCACGCATCGCCATAGGCAAAGAACCCGACGAAAACACCACTTCCTTTCCGTCTACCAAATCTACTGCCACGCAACGGAAAGGGATAGGCAGGTTGGAGAAATCATCTACCTGATGATAACCCACCGTGAGTTTAGAGAAAAGGTTAAAGATGTTCTGTCCCTTCACATAACCTGTTGGCAACGAAACCTTTCTTTCCTTGGAAAGAGGAATATGAACGATATATTTCTCTCTTTCTTCTTTAGAAAGGAATGTCTCTGATTCCCTTTTCACCTGATCGCTCAGCAGAAAAAGCCAGTCCTGGTTGCGGTAAAGACTGTCGATATCGGCAGCATCATAGCCGATAGCATAGAGTCCACCCACGATGGCACCGATACTGGTTCCGGCAATATAATCAATGGGGATGTCCGCCTCTTCCAGCACCTTGAGCACACCCACTTCGGCAGCCCCCTTGGCGCCACCTCCACCCAAAACGAGTCCCACCTTCTTGCGGAAGTGCTGGGATTGCAAAGGTTGCGATACTTGCGGATATTGCGATGCTTGCTGGGCTTGTGAGGATATATGACCCAAGAAGCCGAGCAGGAACAACAAACATAATATCATTCTTTTATGTACCATCATATTGCTCAGGGTTTTAATGAATAACTGACACGGCAAAGATACGAAGAAAGATTGGAAACCGCAAGAAAATCTGAAAGAAAATGGCAGAGAACACTGAAGTTTAATGGATTATGCGGATAATCTTCCCACGCCATCAGAATAAATCCAGTTGTAGATTTCATCCTCGATAAAGTCGCCCGAAGCCTACCTGCTGAACTTCGATGCCCACAACATTCTCGTTACTATTATCAATGTACAGATGGAAGGAGAGAACAAGATGGTAAAAGAGAAACAAGAGGTGGTACACAAAGCAAGAAGGCAATTAAAAGTGATTGTAATCACTTTTAATTGCCTTCTCTTTTTAATCAAAAATCTGTATGATATAGAAATAATTCTTATATCCTATTTTTCGCTTCCTGAGAAAATCTTGATGCGCTGTTCCTCAGAAAGCTTGCAGATAAGGAGCGTACCATCTTCCTCGGCTACGATATAACCGTCAAGTCCCTGGATGACTACCCGCTTCTCGTTCATCGTATGGATAATGTTGTTCCTGGATTCTATCATCTCGATGTTGCTTCCTATTAAGGCATTGCCGTTGAGATCCGTATGGCTCTGTGACAGCAGACTGCCCCAGGTGCCCAGGTCGCTCCATCCGAAATCAGCAGGCATCACGAAAATCTCCTCTGCCTTCTCCATGATGGCATAGTCTACCGAGATACTCTCACATTCCGGATAACAGCGATCTACCTCTTCCTGCTCCTTGTCAGTGCCATAGATGCTTCTCATGCTCTCGAAAATCTTGGCGATGGCAGGCTGGTAAACGCGGAAAGCATTTACGATGGTGGAAGCACTCATCACGAAGATGCCGGCATTCCAGAAGAAACTCTTATCCTTGATATATTCTGTAGCTGTAGCCAGATCAGGCTTCTCCTTAAACTGGTCTACGCGGAATATTTCCCTATTTCTTGCAGAAGGCGTACTCAGGTCTGCCTGTATATAGCCATAGCCGGTCTCAGGACGGTTAGGCTTCATACCCAGCGTTACGATACTGTCGGTCTCGCTTGTAAACTTCATGGCAGAAGTAATCACTCTTCTGAACTCATTACCATTAGTAACAATATGATCGGATGGAGTTACCACGATATTGGCATGTGGATCCTTCTCCTTGATTCGCCAACTGATATAAGCGATGCAAGGAGCAGTATTTCTGCGACATGGTTCCTGCAGAATATTGCCTTCTGGTATCTCAGGCAACTGCTCACGGACCAAGGCTGCATATTTCTTGTTGGTAACAACCCACACGTTATCTGGATTGCAAACCCCTTCAAAACGGTCGAAGGTGAGCTGCAACAAGGTTCGTCCCGTTCCTAGAACATCGATAAATTGCTTTGGCTTTTCAATAGTACTCATAGGCCAGAATCTACTGCCTACTCCACCTGCCATTATTACTAAATGATTATTTTTATGAGCCATAATTTAAAAATATATTTTAATAATGGGCAAAGGTACTAAAAATTATCTGTATAAACGAAAAAAAGGATGGAAAAAAACTTCCATCCTTTATTATTTGTCATATTCTGATTGATTTATATCAAAAACTACTGATTTGCTTCCTATAAAAAACCAGCAGTTACCTTATCAGAATCCTAAGATATACCGTTTAGAGCTTTTCCAATTCTGCCTTCCAGTTAGCATAAGCCTCGAGATATGCCTGACGGTTAGCCTCATCCGGCTCGATGACAGCCAGCTTCTTCAGGGTTGCAAAAGCTTCGTCATGATCCTTGTAGATACCAGCTCCGATACCTGCACCCTTGGCTGCACCGGCACTACCATCTGTCTCGTAGAGTTCGATGGTGGCTCCGCTTACGCCTGCCAATGTATCTCTGAACAATGGACTGAGGAACATGTTTGCCTTTCCGGCATGGATTTTCTTGATGTCCATACCCATCTGCTGCATGATTTCCATACCGTAGCAGAAACTGAATACGATACCTTCCTGGGCTGCACGTACGATGTGGGCACGGTTGTGCTTGGTGAAACTCAAGCCACGGACAGAACAACCTACTTCTCTGTTCTCCAATACGCGCTCGGCACCATTTCCGAATGGAATAATCTTTACACCGTCACTACCGATTGGCACACTGGCTGCCAGGTCGTTCATATCGGCATAGCTGACGTCTGGAGTTACATTGCGATGAACCCAGGCATTCAGGATACCGGTACCATTGATGCAGAGCAATACGCCGAGACGGTCAAGCTCTGTTGTATAGTTGACATGTGCAAAGGTATTCACGCGGCTCTTAGGATCGTAGTTCACATCACCGAGCACACCGTATACGACGCCAGATGTACCCGCAGTACTTGCAATTTCGCCTGGGTTGAATACGTTGAGGCTGACAGCATTGTTAGGCTGGTCGCCGGCACGGTAAGAGATAGGAGTACCTTCCTTCAGTCCGAGTTCATCGGCAGCAGCCTTGCAAACTACGCTCTGTACAGAGAATGTAGGGGCAATGTCGGCAATCATGCTCTCATCAAATCCGAAGTAATCTAGCAGGAACTTGGCAGGCTTCTTAGCTGTAAAGTCCCACATCATACCCTCAGAAAGACCGCTGATGGTAGTCTTCACCTCACCGGAAAGTTTCATGGCGAGATAGTCGCCAGGCAGCATGATCTTATCAATCTTGTCGAAGAGCTCCGGTTCGTTTTCCTTGACCCACGCCAGCTTTGAGGCAGTAAAGTTACCTGGAGAGTTGAGCAGGTTGCGCAGACAGAGGTCTTCGCCCAACTCACGGAAAGCCTTCTCGCCATAAGGTACGGCACGGGAGTCGCACCAGATGATAGATGGGCGCAACACCTGCTGGTTCTTGTCAACGCAAACCAATCCGTGCATCTGATAAGAGATACCGATAGCGAGGATGTCCTCACCCTTGGCACCGCATTCGGCCATGATTTTCTTCAGCGCCAGCTTGGCATTATCCCACCACATCTGTGGGTCCTGCTCAGCCCATCCTGCCTTCACCGCCATGATAGGCGCCTCATGGTCTGGATAGAACGCAGACGCTACAATTTCACCGTTGTCAACATCGGTAAGAGATGCCTTTACCGAACTTGAACCTACATCAAAGCCTAATAAATATCTTCTAGCCATAATTAGTCAGTTTTTATATGTTGTTATAAATTATTGTTCTTTGTTTCTTCATATAATACGTTCAGGATTCCGATTTCCCCTAATAAAAGTAGATGTTTTTTCGTTTTTCTATCAATAATCGCCAAATAAGTCATTACTGCTATAGCTTTTCCCCTTTTCAGTATCCGAAGCCTCCCCATTCATGTCAGCCGTGGCAGAAGAAGAAAAATCGAGCATGAGCTGCTGCACCTGTGCTGCCTTGAAATTTATATGATATATTCCATATCCCTTTCCTTTATCAATGAGCGAATTCGGATCTTTGGCGCATCGGGTGAGATATTGTGTAACATAGGCATGCACATCCTTGTAATTCAAGGGTGTGAAGATTGAATTACAGGAATTATAAACATGGCGGGCAATTTTCTCCAGTTTGAGACCATTACTTCCCGCAGCCATCAATACTCTGAATATCTCTTGATCTATAGACATGGTTATTGTAATAATGAAGTTTTTAAGACGCAATAAAGAGCAAACAATGTCAAGTGAAGAAAAAGACTGTGCAAGGCGTTTTTGCATAAGAGACTCCTCTTGAACAAAGGTCGATTAGCATAAAGCCCAAAAAAGCCGCGGCATTCTTCATGAAAAGAAAACCGCGGCTCCTTGAGATTCGTTATTTAAGCGAGAGCAACCTTGTTGTCCTCGTCCTTAATCTTACCCTCTTTGAAGAGCCAACCGAGGCCAAGGATAGTATCCTCTGTGCTAATGCCTGCAGCCTTAGCTATTTCTGCAACAGCCAATGGCTTCTCTGCAGCTGCAAGAGCCTGATAAACATCACCAGCACGGAAGCCAGCGTTTTCTGCGTTCAAGTAAAGAACGTCCTTCTTTGCAGCAGTTGTCTTCTTTGCAACTGGAGCCTTCTTTGTAGCTGTCTTCTTGGCAGCTGTCTTTGTTGTTGATTTCTTTTCTACCATGATTTTAGTAAAACAATTATAGTCTCTATATTAGCACCACTTGATGGCTTCACTTCCTTTTGAAGGAAGCATCTGATGATGCCCTAGCTTTAGTCATTTTTTAACACCTTTCAGCGTTATCTTTTATTTTGTACTGCAAATTTATAACATTTTTTTCAGATTATCAACTTTTTATTGAAAAAAATGACGTATAATAAATAAAAGCGCAGCATTTCTTGACTTACATCAAGATAATGCTACGCTTTTTTGCTTATATTCAGCGATTTAGCTAAAATATTAATCCTTTAAGTCTAACTTGATTTCCAACTCATCGAGCTGCTTTGGATCCAACTCTGATGGTGCATCAAGCATCACATCGCGGCCTGAATTGTTCTTAGGGAATGCGATGCAGTCGCGGATGCTGTCGAGACCAGCCAAGATGCTGACGAAGCGGTCGAGACCGAAAGCAAGACCTGCGTGAGGTGGTGCTCCATACTTGAAGGCATTCATCAGGAAGCCGAACTGAGCCTCTGCACGCTCTGGTGTGAAGCCGAGAACCTCGAACATCTTCTCCTGCAGCTTGGTGTCGTGGATACGGAGAGAACCGCCACCCACTTCGATACCATTGCAGACGAAGTCGTATGCCTTGGCACGAACCTGCTCAGGATGCTCATCCAGCAATGGGATATCGTCTGGATTTGGCATGGTGAACGGATGGTGTGTAGCCATCAGGCGCTGCTCCTCGTCGCTCCACTCGAAGAGAGGGAAGTCAACGATCCAAAGACACTTGAATACGTTCTTGTCGCGCAAGCCAAGGCGCTCACCCATCTCAAGTCGCAGAGAGCAGAGCTGTATGCGGGTCTTGTTGGCATTGTCGCCACTCAGAATCAATACCAGGTCGCCATCCTTGGCACCCATCACGGTCTTGATCTCAGCCAGCTCCTCTGGAGTATAGAACTTGTCGATGCTACTCTTGATGGTACCATCAGCATTATACTTAATGTAAACCAATCCCTTGGCACCTACCTGTGGACGCTTCACGAAATCGGTCAGTTCATTGAGCTGCTTGCGGCTATAGTCAGCACATCCAGGAACGCAGATACCACCGATATACTTAGCCTCTTCGAATACAGCAAAGATGCCCTTGCCCTTGAAAGCTTCCTTGAGCTCTACAAACTCCATGCCAAAGCGCAAGTCTGGCTTATCGCTACCGTAGCGGCGCATAGCATCGTGCCATGTCATCTGCTCCAACTTAGGCAATTCTACACCACGGATTTCCTTGAAAAGGTGGCGAGCCATCTCTTCGAAAAGATTGATCACATCATCCTGGTCTACGAAACTCATCTCGCAGTCAATCTGTGTAAACTCTGGCTGTCTGTCAGCACGGAGGTCCTCATCACGGAAGCACTTGGCAATCTGGAAGTAACGGTCGAAACCAGCTACCATCAGGAGCTGCTTCAGGGTCTGAGGGCTCTGAGGAAGTGCATAGAACTGTCCTGGGTTCATACGGGAAGGAACCACGAAGTCGCGGGCACCCTCTGGAGTACTACCGATGAGGATAGGAGTCTCAACCTCCATGAAGTTCTGGCTGTCGAGGAAGTTACGGATGAGGATGCACATACGGTGGCGCAACTCCAGGTTCTTGCGTACGGCTGGGCGACGCAAGTCGAGGTAACGATACTTCATACGGATATCATCACCACCATCAGTATTATCTTCGATAGTGAAAGGAGGAGTCTGGCTCTGAGAGAGCACGTTGAGTTCCTTCACCAGGATTTCGATATCACCGGTATCCATCTTAGGATTCTTGCTCTGTCGCTCGCTTACTGTACCCTTGATCTGGATGCAGTATTCACGACCCAGCTTGTTAGCTGCATCGCACAAGTCCTTGTTATCGGCCTCATTGAAGACCAACTGTGTGATACCATAACGGTCGCGCAAGTCAACGAATGTCATACCACCCATCTTTCTTGTGCGCTGTACCCATCCGGCAAGAGTTACCTCTTTGCCTGCATCAGAGAGGCGAAGCTCTCCACAAGTATTACTTCTGTACATACCTTTATATTATATATAATTATTTACTACAATGTGCAAAGTTACGACAAAAAGAGGAGAAAACAAAAAAAAATCGCGAAAATATTATAAAATAATACCTTCGCGACCTTATTCTATGATAAACGAACTATCTATTTGCATCATTCCTGCCCATTTGTGCATCTTGCGGAATCTTATTTCTATCTAAGACGAAATATTATTTGTGCATCTTGCGGAATTCCTGTCTGTGGAATTTCTCCTCTGCCCTGATAACGCTGAGCACCTTACTGGCTGGCAGTACTGTCAGGAAGCGTGCATGATATTCCTGCTGCAGCTGCTTCAGCTGGATGTCTATCTCATCCTGTCTGCGGATTGCCTCTTCACACGCCTCGTTATCCTTAGGATTGATGTGTCGGGAACGGCGCATCTCATCGAAAAGCATACGCATCTTCTTGCCCATCTGTCGATACATAGGAAAGAATTTAGCTGCCTCTCCAGGCGTCAGGGCAGCATTGGTAGCGATGAACTGCTCCAGATCCGCCTGAAACTTCTGCGGGTCGAATGCAGGATGCTTTTTGCCATGCTGAGCCTGGACGCCTGTAATGCCCATCATCAGCATAACCATCAAGATGATGATTCTATGTTGGAAATTCCATTTCATATCTTTAATTATTGTTTATTTCATCTGATTCCGTAACCTAAACGTTACTATCTTAGTTTTCTGCTATCAATGATGCATAGATAGCCTCATTGTCTATCATCGCATAGTCTGCCATCTCATTGAAAGCGGCATCATCGCTGCTCACGGTTTTCTGTTCGTGCTTCTTCGCATGAGCCACCATCTTGCTGTCGCCTTCATGCTGCCAAGCCCAGAACGTACCACCACCCAGCAGGGCTGCAACAGCAACGGCTGCGGCTATCTTGCGCAATGGCAACTTCTGCCAGAGCGTCTGACGGCTGCGTATGTCGATGACACGAACCTCCTGTTCAGGCAAATTCTCCATGATTTTCTCGGTGAGATGATCGAAGTAACCATCAGGAACCTTGAAAGGATTCTGCTTGCCGAAACGTTCTTTCAATATGTTTTCTTCTCTTGTCATATTCTTCTACCTTTACATCTTTTTTATTATTGACGGATTCAACCTCAAAAGGTTTAATATTTCTGTAAGAATTCTGTTATTTTCTTCACTGCCAGGTGATAGGAAGCCTTCAATGCTCCCTCGCTGGTGGAGAGAATCTTGCTTATCTCGGAATATTTCATGTTGTCGAAATATTTCAGGGTGAACACCGTGCGCTGCACATCGGGCAGCAGGGCTACGGCTTCCTGTAGGTGTGCCAGGATCTCATCTCCGTCGAAGTATTCATCGGCAAGCAGCCGTGATGCAATGCCGGGTTCATCATCTGCACTCACCTGCGTAGCCTGTTTCTTCTTTCTGAGGAAATCCAGGGCTTCGTTGATGGCGATGCGGTAGAGCCAGGTAGACAGGGAAGACTTGCCCTGAAAGGTAGCCAGATTGGTCCACGCCTTGATAAAGACATTCTGCAAAATGTCGTCGGCATCGTCATGATTGAGTACGATATTGCGAATCTTCCAATACAACGTCTCGCTGTACTGGCTCACCAGCACAGCGAATCCTGCCCGTTGCGTCTTCGGATCGCTCAACATTTCCAAAAGTTCTTTATCTCTTATCATTATAATTAAATATTTCTAACTCAAGTTTCGCAAGTAAGCCCCACACGCCCTGTAAGGGCGTTACAGATACTTCTTCAGTTTCTCGAATATCACCTTGTCAAATCCGTACACGTCGGGATATTCCCTGGTGCGTCCGCCTGCCAGCGGATAGATCGTATAGTAGGTGATGAAGAGAGGCACTTCCGGTTTCACCTTCACGCCATTCACCACCATCTTGCGGTTGCTCAGCGAATCGTCTGTCATCGAATACTTGATTTTATCCATCAGTCTCTGGTTCTTTTCTGCCAGGAGGAATACGGCAAAATCGTAAGGCTTCTCTATTCTGATACATCCATGCGATACTCCCCTCTCCTCTCTTTCAAAGACTCCCTTGCTACTGGTATCATGCAGATAGACAGAGAAGTTGTTGTCGAACCGGAAGATGATGCGTCCCAGGGCATTGCCCTTTCCTCCTCGCTGCACCACTCCATAGGCACCCGAAACCAGCTGTGCTCTCGTTACCTGATTCAGGTCTACTTCTGCTCCGGTCTTCACATCCCTCACATAGTAGTTTCTTGCCAGGAAGTAACCCGGATTTCCGGCATGATGCGCCATATCGTGCAGGATGATGCTTCGTGGCACAAACCATTTCGGGTTGACATCCATTCTCTTGATACGGCTGTTGAGCAGTGGCGTCTTGGTCTTCAGCGATCCGCATCCTATACGCATCGTGAGCGTGTCCTGTCCGTCTACCGCCATCAGCTGGTAAGCCGGGATGTTCACCACCACATATTTCTGATGGTTCCAGATATTATCCTTCTGTCTCCATCTGCTTCTTTCCAGATTCACCAGTATTTTCGCACGTTCCCCTCTGGTCAGCCCTTGCCTTTTCAGCTTATCCAGGAATACGCGGTAGAAGGGATTGTCGGGCTGTACCGATTTCAGAAAAACGGTGAGCGAATCCGATCCCATACCTATCCTTTTCATTGCTTTGGCAAAGAACAGATCATCAGGATGGTCCATCTTCACATCAAAGAGTCCTCTGAACCTTACCGGTCGCTTGATGGTATCATAGGGATTAGGTGCCACCGTATCCAGGCGGTTCAGCACGAAGTTGGGATTCATATAGCCAAACCGCTGTCCCGCAACATATCTCAGATACGATTTGGTCAGCCGGTACTCCAGTCTAGCCATCACCCTGTTCACCTGGTTCTGCTGTCGGTCCAGGTCAAGGTTTCTGAGTCTCTGGATGTCTTCCGCAATCTCATCCACATAAAAGCGTTGCTTATTGAAACCGATTTCCTCTACGTTGCGCAGGTATGCGAGCAGCGAATCGGCACGATGGTCTATACCGTGGCGGTCTATCCATAGGAAGCTGCCATGGTTCTGATAATATTTCCGTGTGTGGAGGTCGGCAACAAGACGGTCCTTGTCCTGCTGCATGAGGCTGTCCATCAATCCTCGAATCACTTTAGAATTGACAGCATACGCCTTCTCGTTAAAATCCTGATAGTATTCTAACGTCAACAGCCTGTTACTATTGGGTTGCGAATCCTTACACCCCATCATCAGTAAACAGAGCAACAGGGGTAAAATTCTGAATGATTTCACGTTGAGTTATCTTCGATTGACTGTGATTTTACGGGTAAAAGATGGACCCACCTTGATGATGTATACACCATCCGACAGCGGCACGGAGATGCGCTTGTCCTGCCCTTCTACCATAAACGATTTGACTGCGATGCCAGCCAGGTTATACACCTTCACCACCATACCGTTGGCACCGGTGATATGCATCACGCCATTGGCGTAAGTAACGGAGATATCCTGTACGTCAAAGTCAATCATTTCCACAGCACTAGTAGCTGCCAGCCCCTGTGCTGGAGCTGCCATCATCATCGTTGCTGTCAATGTCATTATAGAAAGTAAAGTTTTCTTCATCTTGTGATTCCTTTTATATAAATGATTTTACGTAAAATTCTTTGCGCAAAGGTATAAAAAAAATAGGAACCTTCCAACATAAAGTCGGCAAAGTTCCTATTATTTGTATTTTTTTAACCTAACTGGTCAATATGATTTTATCATGCTTACATGATACCGTCTTCACGGAGTTTCTGCTGCCACTTCCATGCTGAAGCCAGAACGTCAGCCAGATTAGCCTCTGCCTTCCAGCCCAATACCTTGTTAGCCTTGGTGCAGTCGCCCCAGATCTTCTCGATATCACCCTCACGGCGAGGACCGTACTTCCAGTTCAGCTTCACGCCAGTAGCCTTCTCGAATGTCTCTACGATTTCGAGGGTTGAGTTTCCGTTGCCTGTACCAATGTTGAAGTACTCGATTGGCTCTGTCTCCTTGTCAAGTACACGAGTCATGGCGCAAACGTGAGCCTTGGCGAGGTCTACTACATAGATATAGTCGCGGATGCAGGTTCCGTCTGGAGTATCATAGTCGTTACCGAAGATGGTCAACTCCTTGCGGATGCCCATAGCTGTCTGTGTAACGTAAGGAATCAGGTTGTTTGGCACGCCGTTAGGCAACTCACCGATTTCTGCAGATGGGTGTGCACCGATTGGGTTGAAGTATCTCAGCACGATGCTCTTGATGTTGGCACCGCTGTGGATATAGTCGGCAATGATCTGCTCGTTGATTTCCTTTGTATTACCGTAAGGAGAGGTAGCCTTCTGGTGAGGAGCCTCCTCAGTAACAGGGAGGTTCTCTGGCTTTGGCTGACCGTAAACGGTGCAAGAAGAAGAGAAGATAATACCCTTGACATCATATTTTGGCATCAACTCAAGCAGGTTGATGAGCGATACTACATTGTTACGATAGTACATCAGAGGTTTCTGAACGCTCTCGCCTACTGCCTTGCTGGCAGCGAAATGGATGATACCCTGGATTTCAGGATACTTCTGAAACACAGCCTCTGTTGCTTCCTTGTCACGCAAGTCTACTTTCTCGAAAGCAGGACGAATACCTGTGATCTTCTCGATACCGTCGAGAACCTCAATCTTTGAGTTGGAGAGATCGTCTACAATGACTACATTGTAACCTGCCTGCTGTAATTCTACTGTGGTATGACTACCGATAAAACCTGTACCGCCAGTTACCAAAATTGTCTGTTTCATACTTCTTAGTCTTTGTTTGAATAATTGATAGTGTCTAGCGTTTATCGCTTAGATGGTTGCAAAAGTACTGCAAAAAAGTGAAACTACAAAATAATTCTGAAAAAATATGCTTACTTATTCTTTATTTTCAAGAATTCAACGTAACTTTGCAACTGAATCAGAATGATCAGCAGAAGAAATCTTTTGAATTTAACATTCATAGAAAACAAAATTATTATGAAACAGTACGATATTGAAAAAGACATAAGATATTTGCAACTGTTGTCGCAATCATTTCCTACGATAGCAGAAGCCAGCACTGAGATTATCAATCTCAAGGCTATCCTCAATCTGCCTAAGGGCACAGAACATTTCCTTGCCGACATCCACGGCGAGTACGAGGCTTTCCTGCATGTTCTGAAAAACGCTTCGGGTAACATCAAGCGTAAGGTGAACGAACTCTTCGGCACTACCCTGCGAGAGCAGGAGAAGCGCGACCTGTGCTCCCTCATCTATTACCCGGAGCAGAAACTCGAACTCGTCAAGAACAACGAGAAGGACATTGATGACTGGTATCACATCACGCTCCACCGCCTGGTGGCTGTATGCCGTGATGTTTCCAGCAAGTATACCCGCTCCAAGGTGCGCAAGTCGCTGCCTTGCGATTTCTCCTATATCATCCAGGAATTGCTCCACGAGCATACCGAAGATCATGACAAGACGGCTTACGTCAATGTCATCGTAGATACCATCATCTCTACCGGCCGTGCCGATGATTTCATCATTGCCATCGCCAATGTCATCCAGCGCCTCGCCATCGACCAGCTGCATATTCTGGGCGATATCTACGACCGTGGTCCGGGTGCACATATCATTCTCGACAAGATGCGCCGCTACCACAGCTGGGACATCCAGTGGGGCAATCATGATGTGCTGTGGATGGGTGCTGCTGCGGGCAATGATGCCTGCATCTGCAATGTCATCCGCCTCTCTCTGCGCTATGCCAATCTCTCTACCCTAGAGGAAGGCTACGGCATCAACCTCATTCCGCTTGCCACCTTCGCCATGGAGACCTACAATGATGATCCTTGCACCGAGTTCCTGCCTAAGCTGAGCGGTGGCGCTGCCAGTCTTGACGACAAGACTACCCGACTCACGGCACAGATGCATAAGGCGATAGCCGTCATCCAGTTCAAGATAGAGGGACAGCTCATCGAGAAGCATCCGGAATGGAAGATGGACGGCAGACGTCTCTTCGAACATATCAATTACGCAAAGGGTACGGTAGAAATCGACGGCAAGGAATATGAGATGAGTTCCTGCAACTTCCCTACCATCGACCCGAAATACCCAAACCGTCTCTCTGAAGAAGAAACGATACTGATACAGAAGCTGCACCACTCTTTCAAGGTCTGCGAAAAGCTGCATAAGCATATCCGGGTGATGCTGCAGCATGGCTGCATGTATGCCATCTTCAACAACAACCTGCTCTTCCATGCTTCCTGTCCGCTCAATGCAGATGGTTCCTTGAAAGAGGTAGAAATCTATCCAGGTCATAAATACAGCGGTCGCGACCTGATGCACTATACCGGCATGCAGATCCGTACCGCCTTCCAGCAGGACAGCGACCCAGCCGAGAAGGAATACGCCATCGATTACTTCCTGTATCTCTGGTGCGGTCCTGACAGTCCGCTCTTCGACAAGAGCAAGATGGCTACATTTGAACGCTATTTCGTGGCCGACAAGGAGACCCATAAGGAGGAGAAGGGTTATTACTTCCTCCTGCGCGACAACGAGGAGGTGATAGACCATATCATGGATGAGTTTGGCGTTACCGGACCTAACCGCCATATCATCAATGGTCACGTACCGGTACGCACCCTGAAGGGTGAGAACCCTATCAAGGCAAACGGCAAGCTGATGGTGATAGACGGTGGTTTCTCCAAGGCATATCATAACGAGACGGGTATTGCCGGTTATACGCTGGTATACCATTCCCGTGGTTTCCAACTGGTACAGCACGAACCGTTTACCAGTACCGAAGATGCCATCAAGCAAGGTACCGACATCAAGAGTACCACCCAGATTGTAGAAATGTCTAACCGCAGAATGCTGGTAGCCGATACGGATATAGGTAAGGACCTCTATAAGCAGGTAGAAGACCTGAAGGAACTTCTGTATGCTTATCGTCATGGCTATATCAAGGAGAAGGAAACAAAGAAAATGTAAGTTCCAGAAAAGATAAGAGGCTGATGCTGTCATCGTTAACCGATAACAACACCAGCCTCTTTTTTATTCAATCGGCTTTTTTATTCATTCAGCCTTCTTTACTCCAATCCGAACAAAGCCTTCAAGCCTCCATCTACACCAGAGAAACCCATGAAGGCAAGACTGAGGAGAGCGGCTGTAACCATCACGATGGCTACACCCTGCATACCCTTAGGAATGCGAACCAGAGCCTGCTGCTCACGAATGCCGGCAAAGACAATGAGAGCCAGGGCAAAACCGAGAGCTGTAGAGAACGCATAAACCACACTCTCCAGAAGATTGTAGTCCTTCTGGATAACCAGGATGGCCACACCCAGCACGGCACAGTTGGTAGTAATCAAAGGCAGGAAGATGCCGAGCGCCTGATAAAGCGCAGGAGAAACCTTCTTGAGGATAATCTCTACCATCTGAACCAAGGCTGCAATCACGAGGATGAACGCCAGGGTCTGGAGATATTGCAATCCGAATGGATCGAGTACATACTTCTGAACACACCAGGTAATGATGGTTGCCAAGGTCAAGACAAAGGCGATGGCACCACCCATACCGATGGCTGTATCAACTTTCTTCGATACGCCCAGGAAAGGACAGATACCGAGAAACTGCGACAAGACGATGTTGTTGACGAATATCGCAGAGATAAATATCAATAAATATTCCATAATTTCTATTCTATTTCATGGATTGAAGCGATGCCTACGCTTACTTCTTTACCTTATTAAATATCGCAATGATGTATCCCAATGTGAGGAATGCTCCTGGAGGCAGGATGAACATCAGAATATTGGTAGTCTCTGGCAACAGAGTGATACCGAATACGCTTCCTGCACCAAGAATCTCACGGGCACTACCCAAGATAGTCAAACCGAGGGTGAAACCCAAACCGCAACCAAGACCATCAAAGAGACTGGCAATCGGTGAGTTCTTGGCAGCAAAGCTCTCTGCTCTACCCAGGATGATACAGTTTACTACGATCAATGGGATATAGATACCCAGTGCCTGATTGATGCTGTCAGGAGCATAGGCGCTCATCAGCATCTGAAGGATGGTTACGAAGGCTGCAATCACGACGATGAAAACAGGGATGCGAACCATATCTGGGGTAATCTTCTTGATACATGAAATCACAAAGTTGGTACAAACCAATACTGCCATAGTTGCCAATCCCATGGAAAGACCGTTGATGGCACTGGTAGTTGTAGCCAAGGTAGGACACATACCGAGGAGCAACACGAAGGTAGGGTTCTCCTTGATGAGTCCGTTCATCAAAATTTTCATATTACTCATATCGGCTTATCCTTTCTTTTCGTTATGTTCAACTTTAGATGCACCGCTCTCTGCATCTGCTTTCTGAGATGCACCGCTCTCGCCATCTACATTCTTACCTGCATAGGCAGCATAAGCCTGATTGATAGCCTTGAGGAAGGCACGGCTGGTAATGGT
>ERZ1023633.340-NODE-340-length-20151-cov-8.798816_pt1 | contig 20151 bp, 19 predicted proteins | sample MGYA00380333_ERZ1023633 | MGnify/ENA primary metagenome ERZ1023633 (study PRJEB33179, sample SAMN07448972) | human gut metagenome | biome: Human-gut; feature: Human associated habitat; material: Faeces | host: Homo sapiens | place: India: Bhopal | collected...
CCTCCCAACCCTCCCCATCGGGGAGGGCTTGGCTACTGTCTTCGGCTTAGAGAGGCTTAGAAAGGCTTAGTTCGGCTTAAACGCAGCCTTCAAACGGCTTAAACGCAGCCTTTAGGCGGCTTGTAGAAAATACACTGAAAAACTCAATAAGGATAAATGTTCAAAGTAAAGATATTAAGACAGGGCATCCTCGCGTTGCTGTTGCTTGTGGCGACAGGCGTTAGTGCGCAGGTGGGCGACCATCGTAACGACTTCGCCCTCGGTGTCAACGGTGGCTACGTGATGAGTAGCGTGGGCTTCGTGCCTAAGGTTACGCAGGTGCAGCATCCTGGCTTCACCGCCGGACTCTCATTTAAGTACACTTGCGAGAAGTACTTCAAGACATATTGCTCCGTGTATGCCGAGCTCAACTATGCTCGCATCGGATGGAAGGAGAGCATCCTCGACGTTAAAGACCAGCCGGTCATCAACCCCGTGACGGGTGTGGCTGAGGCTTATCAGCGCGACATCAACTACATACAGTTGCCGGTGTTCGCCCACTTGGCATGGGGTAAGGAGCGTAAGGGCTTGCAGTTCTTCTTCCAAGCCGGACCGCAGTTTGGCTATATGCTTGGCGAGTCGACAAAGACAAACTTCGCCTTGGCTGACCGCAACACCACCGATCGCGCCAATCAGACGTGTGCGCAGGATACGATGGCGGTGGAGAACAAGTTCGACTACGGCATCGCTGCTGGCTTAGGTGTGGAGTGGAGCATACCGCGTGCTGGTCATCTGCTGCTCGAAGGCCGCTACTATTACGGCTTGGGCAATATCTACGGCGACTCGAAGCGCGACTACTTCGCACGCTCCAATCACTCGAACATCGTCGTGAAGCTCACGTGGCTCTTTGATCTAAATTAGGGGGCGCACCTCGGTACATTCTCATAGGGGGTGCACTTGCCTCAAGTGCACCAACGTTTTATCGGTGCATTCTATTAGGGGGTGCACTTGTCTCAAGTGCACCAATATTTTATCGGTGCATTCTATTAGGTTGGTGCACTTGAGACAAGTGCACCCCCTTTAGTTACCTCTTTAACTTCAGTCCCGTCCACAAACACCACACGGCAGCAATGCCGAAGAAGAATATGAAGACATAGGTGGCGGTGTTTTGCATGTAGATGCGACAGGTGTGCACCTCGAGTGCCACGTTCCAAAGCGACATAGGCAAGTGGCGCAGCCGTTCGGGTTGCGCTATCTTCGCAGTACCTTCATAGTAATCAGTCACAACCTCTGTGGCTGATTTTTTTATGCCCTCATCGTTCGTGCCACTATGCTCAACAGCACTGCGGAAGTCGGCACTGTAGCCAGCTATCGCCTTGTTGCCGAACGGTGCGCCCTGCTTCTTCGGCGACGGTTTGCCAGTGAAGTAGTCGACAGAACTGCCCGTGCGGCGGTTCCATACGTGCATACCGCTGAACGAACCGCATAGCCACATGCCATCCTCGCGCTGCTGCCACACGTTCAGTCCCATCACGTTCTGCGGAGGAGCACTTGCTATGTGCTGTGGATGTGGAGCGTTGATGTCGCTGCCCAATGAGTAGAAGCCTTCAGACGTTGACAGAAGCCAGTCGCCCATCACGGCATCGTAGCGCAAAAGGCGCAGCTTGTCGTGCCACGCATTCGGGCTCTTCAGCGTAGTGAACGGTAGGGTAGGCACCTTCGTCAGTGCGAGCACCACCATCACCGGCGGGCGCAGACACCAGCCCGTGATGCAGATGAACAGCGTGGCGACTATCGTCTTGCGCCCCACGAGGTCGTGCCAGCGTAGCGTGTGCTTCATCGTGCGCCCCTTGCTCTGCCAGCGGTGCTTCGTGGTGCGCAGGCAGAAGAATGCGATGCCCGTCAGTATGAGCACGATAAGCACCACGGCTATTGCGTCGACAACGAGTTTGCCGGCGAAACCGAACAGCTCGCCACTATGCAGCAGCCATATCGTGCGGAACGCCGTCGCGCGGTCTTTATAGTCGGGTGGGGCAGGCAGGGCTACGCAGCCGAACTGCTTGTAGGGCGGCAGGGCGACGTATGCGTGCGAGCGGCTCAGCACCACGAGCGTGTCGCCGTGCGAAGCGATATCGGTCAGTCGCTCGTCCTGGTCGACAAGCGGCAGCTGTACGGTGTGCCACTTGCCGTGCATACCGAAGCGGTAGAGCGCGAACGGCGACACGGCGAACATGTGTGTTGAGGCTCCGCTGCCCACAGTCGTCACGTTGCGTATTTGTCGGTAGTCGGCACCCGTAGGCAGTCCGTCGTTGAAGTCGGCAATCTGCGTGGCAGTGGAGTCGGCAAGGAACATGCCCGACGCACCATATATTAATATGTGTGAGTCGAACGGCAGCGTGCCGCGCATCAGTCCTCCGTTCCATTGGCGGTACTCGTAGCGCGAGGGCAGCAGCGTGCGCGACACGTTGATGTCGCTGATAAGCTGGCGGTGGTTGAGCAGTATGCCCGAGATGCAGAACATCAGCAGGAAGAAGCTGATGAGCAGTCCGAACCATTTGTGATGTTGTATGAGTTTTCGTTTGTTCATATTGTTCTGTCTTTATGATGTGCAGTGTAGGGGGTGCAGTTTTAGTCTGCAAAGTTAAGCAGAAAGTCTTGTTTGTGCAATCCCTATATGTTATGATTTTTCAACTTTTGACACCGTTTGCGTCCGCCGCCCAATCAGATTCCGTCCGCCGCCCGATCGGATTCCGTTCGCCGTCCGGTTGGATTCCGTTCGCCGTCCGATGCACAACAGCAGCAATAGATCGTCCAAAAGCCTACCACCACGCCCCGATAAAGCCCCCACAACTATATAATTGCTATATTTTGTTACGAAAAGATGACATACATTTGGCAAATAGAATTATTCTTCTTAAATTTGTAAGTTGTGATATTGTAACTACGGAAAAATAACTTAATCAATAAAAACAATACAATTTATGTTTGAAAATCAACCAAAAGGTCTGTGGGCATTAGCCTTGGCAAACACTGGTGAGCGTTTCGGCTACTACACCATGCTTGCTGTGTTCTTACTCTACTTGCAGGCTAATTTCGGTTATGCTACCGGAACAGCAAGTACAATTTACTCAACTTTCCTGATGATGGTCTACTTCCTTCCTATCATTGGCGGTATCGCAGCCGACAAGTTCGGTTTCGGCAAGATGGTGACAAGTGGTATCTTCATCATGTTCATCGGTTACCTCGTGCTCTCGCTTCCGCTTGGCAAGGACATGGTGGCAGCAGGAGCAATGGGCCTTGCGCTCGTCCTGATTGCTTTCGGTACGGGTCTGTTCAAAGGCAACCTGCAGGTGATGGTAGGTCGTCTGTACGACGAACCGAAGTATGCGCAGAACCGCGACTCCGGTTTCTCGCTCTTCTACATGGCTATCAACATCGGTGCGATGTTCGCTCCTACAGCAGCTATCAAGATTATGGATTGGGCACAGGCAAGCCTCGGTGTGTCGGTAGAAGATTCTTACCACTTCGCTTTCGCCGTAGCATGTGCATCGCTCATCGTTAGTATCGCTATATATTATATCTTTGGTTTCACCTACAAGCACGTGCTTGCTTCTGAAACAAAGAAGAAGGACGACGACTCTTTGGAGCGTAAGGATTTCAACGAGCTCTCTCCGGCGGAGACAAAGGAGCGCATCGTTTGCTTGTGCCTTGTGTTTGCTGTGGTTATCTTCTTCTGGATGGCGTTCCACCAAAACGGTGCTACCCTGACACTCTTTGCTCGCGACTATACACAGACCACTTCTGAGGGTCTGCAGTCAATGGCGTTCGACGTGCGCAACCTCGTGGCTTGCATCTTCGTAGTTTACGCAAGCTTCGGACTCGCTCAGAGCAAGACCTTCAAGGGCAAGCTCATTTCGCTCGGCGTTATCGTTGCTGCTATCTCATACCTCTTCTATGCTTACAATGCTCTTGAGGGTGCAGTAGACGTTAAGGCTCCTATCTTCCAGCAGTTCAACCCGTGCTACGTGGTGGCGTTGACACCAGTGAGTGTGGCTATATTCTCTTGGCTCAACAAGATTGGCAAGGAGCCGACATCGCCTGAGAAGATTGGTTTGGGTATGCTTGTAGCTGCTCTCGGCTTCGTATGGATGGCTGTAGGCTCTATGGGTCTTGAGTTGCCGCTCACACAAGGCGACCCTGCTACTGAGGGCACTCGCGTAAGTGCTAACCTCCTCATCTCTACATACCTCATCCTCACCTTTGCCGAGCTTCTGCTCTCGCCGATCGGTATCTCGTTCGTAACGAAGGTGGCTCCTCCGAAGTATGCAGGTCTGATGATGGGTCTGTGGTTCGGTGCTACTGCTATCGGCAATCAGCTCGTAATGCTCCCAGGTATCATGTGGGGTCAGAACCTCAGCCTTGTTACTATCTGGGGCGTTTTGGCAGGCATCTGCTTGCTCTCTGCAGTATTCATCTTCTCTATCATCAAGAAGCTGAACAAGGTTAGCTAATTACAGGGGGTGCAGTTGTCTCAACTGCACCAATTAATATAATTTGCATTCTACCTTGTTGGTGCAGTTGAGACAACTGCACCCCCTATAAAAATCGCCCACAAGCTCAATCGAGCTTGTGGGCGATTTGCGGTATATATACCTTATAATATATTACATTGCGCAGTGCCTGCCTGGCGTACCTAACGTAATCACTTCGCAATCCTTCATTGTTGCTCCGTCGATGGTGAGTCGGACGAGGGTTCGCTCCGTCTGCCATCCCTGCAGCCCGGCTGCTCCGGGGTTGATATGCAGCAGTCCGAGCAGTGGGTCGTTCTTTATCTTCAGTATGTGCGAGTGTCCGCTGATGAAGAGCTTCGGCGGTCGCTCCATTATCTGTCGGCGTATGCTCGGGTCGTACTTGCCGGGGTAGCCACCGATGTGCTTCATCAGTACCTCCACTTCCTCACACTTGAATCGCAGCACCTCGGGGAACATGAGGCGCAGGTCGCCGCCGTCGCAGTTGCCGCAGACGGCACGCAGCGGACGAAACTCAGCCAAGCGCTCCGCGAGCACCGTAGAGCAGATGTCGCCACAGTGCCATATCTCGTCGCATGGCTCGAAGTGTTTCAAGTAGCGGTCGTCCCAGTAGGAGTGGGTGTCGCTGATTATGCCTATCTTTTTCATCGTTTCGTTCTCCTTCTTATAAAGTCGGCTATGAACTCCTTCGTGCCTTCGGGTCCGAGGCGCGACGCATTGACGCAGAGGTCGTAGCTTGCACTGTCGCCCCACGTCTTGCCCGTGTAGTAGTTGTAGTAGGAGGAGCGTGTGCTCTCCTTGTCGCTGATTAGCTTGCGTGCCTCCTCAGCCGAGCAGTTGCGTCGCTTGCAGATGTTGCTGACGCGCTCGTCGAGGTCGGCTGTGATGAATACCGTCACCAAGTTCGGCTTGTCGCGCAGCACATAGTCGGCACAGCGGCCTACGAAGACGCACGACGACTCGTCGGCTGCCTTGCGTATGGCATCGCTCTGTATGCGGAACAGACTCTCCTGCGAGAGTCCGTTGTCGTAGAACGACGAGTCGGAGATGAACGGCACGTGCATGTGGAATATCTGGTCGAGGAAGCCCTTGCGCTCGTCGTTCTTCTCGAAGAACTCGGGACTGAACCCGCTTTCCTTGGCAGCCAGCTCAAGCACTTCGCGGTCGTAGAACGTGCAGTCGAACTCCTCCGCCAGCATCTTTGCTATCGTTCTGCCGCCACTGCCAAGCTGGCGACCTACGCTGATTATAAGTTTATCGTTGTTCATGTCTCTTTGCTTTAGTTTGTTAATGTAGCTGTCGGTTATACTGCTGCCCCCTCAGCTTGCGCCGCCTTGAACTTCTTCACGTACTTCGTGAGCAACACTATTGCCACAACGAACGAGATGACATCGCTGATGGGCTGCGCGAGCCACACGCCGTCGGTTTGGTAGAAGTTGGGCAGTACGAGCAATGCCGGCAGGAAGAACAGGAGCTGGCGCGAGAGCGAGAGCAGCATGCTTATCTTAGCCTTGCCGATACTCTGGAAGAAGCCCGTGCTTGCCATCTGTGCGCCCACTAATGGGAAGGTGAGCATGGTGACGATGATGGCACGCTCCGAGATGCGGATGAGTGTCTCGTCGGAGGTGAACAGGCGTGCGCACTCGTAGGACATGGTCTGTGCAATAACCCAGCCGACGGTGGTGATGAGCACCGCGCCCGTCATGGTGTACTTCAGTACGCGCAGCAGACGGTCGTAGTTGCGTGCGCCGTAGTTGTAGCCTGCGATTGGGAACATGCCCTGATTCATGCCCATGTTTATCATTATGAAGATGAACGCAATCTTGTTCGTAATGCCGAACGCGCCCACTGCAAGGTCGCCACCGTGGAAGGTGAGTGCCTTGTTGATGAAGATGATGACGATGCACGAGCAGGCGTTCATGGCGAACGGCGAGATGCCGATGGCTATGATGTTCTTGATGATGTGCGACACGGGGCGGTAGATGCCACGCTTGAAGTGGACGATGCACTGCGGATTGCTGAATATCCTCAGCTGCCAGCACAACACCGCAGCCTGCGCAATGATTGTGGCGAGAGCCGCTCCGCCTATGCCCATGTGCAGTGGCCAGATGAATATTGGCGAGAGTATGGCGTTGAGCACCACCGTCATTATCGATGCCATCATGGCTGAGCGCGGCTTCGACGCAGCACGCAGTATGGCATTCATGCCGAAGAACATGTGCGAGATAGCGTTGCCGGCGAGCGTGATGACCATATACTCGCGTGCGTAGGGTAGGGTGGCATCGCTTGCGCCGAAGAAGCGCAGGATAGGGTTGAGGAAGATAAGCGATATGATGCTGAACGCAACGCCGATGATGACGTTCAGCGTGAAAGCATTACCGAACACACGCTCGGCGGTGGCGTAGTCTTTCTGTCCCAACTTCACCGATATGCACGTAGAAGCACCTACGCCCACACCGGCACCAAACGCCGCTGCGAGGTTCTGTAAGGGGAATGTAACGGCAAGGCCGCTGATGGCGAGTGCACCGCAGCCTTGTCCGATGAATATACTGTCTGTCATGTTGTAGAGCGACGCCGCCGTCATGGCAGCGATGGCGGGCAGCGCGTACTGCATCAGCAGCTTGCCCACGGGCTTTGTGCCCAGCTCAAGAGTAGCCTGTTTGCTGTTATCCATAAAAACCTATTGAGTGTGAGGGGTGTTCTGTTGATAACTACTCTCCGTAAATCTCTCTCAGCTTAGCCTCCAGCTGCTCGCCTCTGAGGTCGGCTGCGATAATCTTGCCAGTAGGGTCGACAAGGTAGCTTGCCGGTATCGAGCGTATGCCGTACACCTGACCGGCTACACTCTGCCAGCCTTTAAGGTCGGAGAGGTGAACCCAGTCGAGCTGCATCTCGGCGATGGCCTTCTTCCAGTTCTCGAGCTTGTTGTCGAACGACAGACCGACGACGTTGAAGCCCTTCGACTTGTACTTGTCGTAGGCAGCCTTCACGTGAGGCATCTCCGCACGGCATGGTCCGCACCACGAAGCCCAGAAGTCGATGAGCACGTAGTTGCCCTTACCGCAGTACTCCGAGAGCTTGTGCGGATTGCCGTTGACATCGTTCTCGGTGAGGTCTGTGAACGGCTTGCCGATGATGCCAGCCTTCTTGACAAGCATAGCCAGATACTGGCGTGCAGGAGCAAGCGCAGGATGCTTGGCGTAGGCGTACTTCTCGTTGAGTATCTCCTGCAAAACCGGGAACTCCACGTAGTACATCACGTTGTTGACGAAAGCCACGGGGATGAGGTTGTCCTTGTTCTCCTTGATGATTTCGAGCGAACGGAGTGATACGCTTTCCGAGATGTCGTTAAGCTTCGGACCGAGCTCGTTAGCGAGCTTCTGCAGCTCTGCCTCGCTCATGCCGCTCTGCTGAGCCTTTGTAAACTGGGCGTAGAGAGCCTGCGCCTCACTGCCGAGGGCATCTATCTCGCGGTCGTAGGCGTTGAGCTTGGTATTCTGCTCCGAGCCGGTGAGCGTTTTCTTCTCAAGGTCGGCAACGATAGGTGTGCCGTCGTTGAAGAATGCGCAGTATTCCTTCTTGGTAATGGTGAGTCCGAGCAGTGCGTCCTTCTCTGCCGAACCCTTCAGCGCGAACTTGCCGTCTTCGACGGTGGCACTGTCGATTGCGGTCGGGCGATTGCCGTTTACGTCCATTACATATACCTTACTAACACCTGCTTGGCAGGTGCCTTTAATGCTATACTCCGTACCAGGAATTGATTGCGCGCAGGCTGTCAGTGTGATGACAGCGAATGCGAGTGTTGAAAGAATTGATCTCATGTGTAAAAATTATTGGTTTATTAATTTTGCAAATATACTGATTTTATGTGTAACGGCAAATATTTGAGTCCGCTTTTTTCATTGTTCGCCGATGTGCTGGCCTACTACATAGCCCATAGTCCATGCTGCTTGCAGATTGAAACCTCCAGTGATGGCATCAACATCGATCACCTCGCCGGCGAAGAAGAGTCCGGGGCAGTGCTTGCTCTGCAGCGTGTGCATGTCTATTGACGAGAGCGAGACACCGCCACATGTCACGAACTCGTCGCGGAAGCGGCCCTTGCCCGTGATGCGGTATATGTCGTTGGTGAGTGCTTCCACGATGCGGTTGAGGTTCTTCTTACCCAATTCGCCCCACTTGCGTGTGGGGTCGTTCTGCGTCTTCTGCAGCAGGTAGACCCACAGGCGCGATGGTAAGTCGAACGGGCGTATCGTGGCAAGCTGCTTCTGTGGGTTGCGTGTGGCGATGGAGGCTATCTCCTCCTCCGTCACGTTGCGTCTACTCTCGCCCGTCCAGTTAATTGCCACGTCCGCCTGGTAGTTGTGCTCCTGCAGATAGCGTGCGGCATGAGCAGAGAGCTTCAGCGCAGCCGGTCCGCTCATACCCCAGTGGGTGACGAGCAGCGGACCCTCAGCGCGGAACTTCGTGCCTGGCAGCGACGCGATGGTGTCTTCAACCACGGTGCCCATGAGCGTAAGGAAGTCGCGGTCGGCTATGTTGAACGTGAAGAGCGACGGCACGGGCGTAGCTATATCATGGTCTAAGCGTGCGAATACGTCGAGTCCTTCGCCCTTCGGAGCACCGCCTGTGGCGATGGCAACGCGGTCGAAGTCGGCTTCTTTACCACCGGCGAACGTGAGGTGGAATGTGCCGTCGGCGTTCCGGCTGATGTCCTTCAGCTGGTAACCGCCCAGCTGCTTTACGCCGAGACGCGAGGCAAGCGTGGTGAGACAGTTGACAACGCTCATTGCATCCTGCGACACGGGGAAGACGCACTCGTCTTCCTGCGTGGTGAGTGGCACGCCTTCGCGCTCGAACCATGCGTAGGCAGCGTGGTGGTCGAAGCGTTTGAAAAGACGTTTCATGAGTTTGTCGCCACGCGGATAGGCGTGCTTAGGGTCGCTGATCTGCTCGAAGGAGTTGGTCAGATTGCAGCGGCCGCCACCCGTGATGGCTACTTTGGCGAGCATCTTTTGGTTCTTCTCGAAGATGGTGATGTCGGTGTCGGGATAGTTGCGCTTCGCTTCTATTGCTGCAAAGAAGCCGGCTGCGCCACCTCCGATAATGGCTATGTGTAGTGGCATGATGGTGTGGTGTTGTGGTGGTGAGATGGTGTGGTGTTGAGATGTTGAGGTGTTGACAATACCTTTTTACTCTTTTACTCTTTTACTTTTAAAAGCTCCTTGCCACGTGTCGAGTTCCTTCATTCTGTTCACAAGTCGGTTGGTGAACTCATGGTTCTTTATGCCCCATTTTGGAGCAATGAGCATGTCGGCAGGCGACTGGCTGACGAAGCGCTCCACGATGATGTCGCTGCGCAGACGCTCAAGGTAGGCAATGCAGGTGTCGATATACTCGTCGGGCGTGAAGAGCTTGAAAGGTTTTTGCGTGTATTCGTCGGCGAGCTGCGTGCCACGGATGATTTGCAACTGGTGTATCTTCAGAATGTCAAGCTTCAGCTGCGACATGATCGACGCTTGGCGTATGTTCTCATCGCGGTCTTCGCCAGGCAGTCCGAGTATGATGTGTCCACCGGTGAGAATGCCACGGTCGTGCGTTAGTTCTATTGCCCGTCGGCTACACTCGGAGTCGTGACCACGGTTAATGTGGCGCAGCGTGTCGTCGTTTACCGACTCGATGCCGTACTCCACGATGAGGAACGTGCGGCGGTTTAGCTCTTCCAGATAATCGAGCAGCTCATCGCTAATACAGTCGGGGCGTGTGCCGATGACCAGTCCCACTACGTCGTCCACAGCCAACGCCTCCTCGTAGCGCTGTTTCAGCACGTCGAGTGGGGCATAGGTGTTGCTGTAAGCCTGAAAGTAGGCGAGATATTTCATGTCGGGATACTTGCGACGGAAGAACTCCTTGCCCTCTTCCATCTGCTGCGCTATCGGTTTCGACGGTTGGCAGTAAGATGGGTTGAACGTGCGGTTGTCGCAGAAGATGCATCCACCGTGTGATATGGTGCCGTCTCTGTTTGGGCAGGAGAACCCTGCATCTACTGAAATCTTCTGTACACGGAACGGAAACTGCTGGCGTATCCACTGACCGTAGTCGTTATATGGCTTGTCTTTAAACTGTTCTGTCATTATTTTGTTTATTATTCCTTTTCCTTTTTTACTTTTATATAGGCTGCGTGGTATGGACAAGATGCCCATACCTCCTACTTTTTACCTTTTTACTCTTTTACTTTTTTAGGCTGCATCGGTGGTGCAAAGTTACTCGAAATAACCCATATCCACATTATTTTATATAATTGTTTTGCGATGTAGTAATGTTTTTGTACTTTTACACCTCATAAATCGGATTGCTATGAGAACTAAGAACGAAGAAAAATGGTTGAGTCACTATAAAGCACTTCGCTGTTACCTTGAGGCAAACCACCAACTGCCCGATAAGAAAAAGGTAGAAAACCGCGGACTACTCAACTGGTGGAAGTATAATAAAAAGCTATTTAAAACCGGTCGACTCACCGAAGAACGACTCGAATTGTTGCGTCAGCTGAATGCTCTGCGCTACAACAAACTTCTCGAACTTTAATGGGAAGTAGTCAAAATAGACGGTTTTGGGAGCTGATGAGGTGCTAAAAGTGTATTTTTTGCTATGATTTGAAAAATAATTGCGAAAATATTTGGTGGTCTCGCTAAAAAGTCATACCTTTGCACTCGCAATTCAGAAATTCTTATATTGCTAATCTGAATGCGTGGTTAATATCGCGGAGTGGAGCAGTTGGTAGCTCGCCAGGCTCATAACCTGGAGGTCGCATGTTCGAGTCCTGCCTCCGCAACTAAAATCGGTGTAACAAGTTGACAATCAACAAGTTACGCCGATTTTCCGTTTTAGGGTGCGACAAATCTGCGCCAAAAAATTTCACGTAGTAAGACCAACATCTTTAATCCAGCTGAATGATGGCTCTAAAAGATGTTAAAAAAATGTGCTCAAAATTTTGTACAGGTAAAAGTTCAGACATTGTGGGCTACACTCCTCCCACTTTACACAAAGGAGTGCGTTGGTTCGTTGACTTCTCAGCTTACGACCCGGCACGTGGTCTAATGAGACGCAAGCGATATTATATCACAGACAATCTCAGTATCTCTGCGAAAAAACACAGAGCTGCTGAAATAATGGAAGTTTTGACAAAGCAGCTTTGTCAGGGCTGGAACCCTTGGCTGACTAATGACGAAAGCCGTGGATTTGTTCTCTTTGAAAATTGCCTGGAACGTTATTCTGAATATGTTGATCGCATGGACAGAAAACGAACACGCCAAAGCTATTCCTCCAAAGTGAACATATTGAAGGATTTCATTGCAGTCCAGACAAATCCAATAAAATACGCTTACCAATTTGATGTCACGTTTTGTACAGACTTTATTGATTGGATTTTCCTTGATCGTGAGAGTTCTCCACGAACAAGGAATAACTATCGTGGTTGGCTTTATAGTTTGGCAGAGTTCTTGATAGCGCGAAAGCACATCAAGACAAACCCTGTTGAACATATAAGAGTGATGCCAGAACATGAAAAATTCCGCAAAGATTTGTCACCCCAAATGCTAAAGCAAATGGCAACACATCTAAATAAGGTAGACAAACCTTTTTATCTCGCTTGCTTGATGCAGTATTACACGCTCATCAGACCAGGAGAAATGAGCAATCTAAAAATTGGTGACATCTCCATCAAAAGACAATCCGTCTTTGTATCAAAAGAATTCAGCAAGAATCACAAAGATGCTGAAGTAGGCCTGAATAAAATTGTCATTAAGCTAATGTTAGACTTGGGCATATTCAATTATCCCAATGACTTCTACCTATTTGGCTCAAAATTTAAGCCCAGCAAGGAAAAATACGGGGCATATCAGTTTAATATTAGATGGAAGGCTATGCGAAAAGCCCTTAATTGGGATGATTGCTATCAGTTCTACAGTCTAAAAGACTCTGGCATAAGAGACTTGGCAAATGCACAAGGTGTGGTCGTAGCCAGAGATCAGGCTCGGCATAGCGATATTTCCACTACCAATAAGTACATACAGAAGCATGGCGTTCAACAAGTAACTCTCAATTTTGAAGGTAATCTTACTTATGGTGAAGATGATTAAAAATCCTCAAACCACTATTTATGCAATCGTTTATTGCCTTCACAGGGCAATAGATGATTGCTGTGTGCAAATAAAATGGCCTTTTTTTCTTGTAGCGTTGTATCTCTCGGAGTCTTATTTTCACAAATGCAATGAGTGTCAACACTTTATACAAAGATACAACTTGTATTCACAGTGTCTTTACGCTACATTTTATCCTTTATAAGCTTCCCACTCCACAGCGAAGTGTTACTGAGATGGTTGGCAAACAGACATCACAGCCCGATGGCAACAAGTTGCTATTAGGCTGCCATGACTGTTTGCCAAGGACCAAATACAAAGAAAGCAGCAATTCTAAACACAATCTATCAAGGCTTACGCTTAGAAGACTTGTGTTTAGAATTGCCACTCACTTTGTTTGGACATTTGGTCTTGCCACTCGCAACACTTCACAGTTCCCCACCCTTTATATAAAACTTCTTCAAGTTCCACGAAATAAAAGAGGTTCTTAAAGACTTACCCACCCTGTAAAACAGACGGCAGCTATTCTGCTTGATGAACAAAGCACCATTCTTGTCTGTAAACAGTCAAGAGAGGAGCATTGTTCCGCAGAACGTGTGACGAATTGAATTGTCAATCGGCAGAGCATCAAGCGAAGATCGATATGAACCGACCTTCATATTGCTGCTTTTTGATTGACAACACAATTCTAATGTCACACTGTAGCTGCTGACTGTTTTACGCCCACCCTTGGCATTGGAGATTGTTGGATAACCAACATTCCTATGTATGGGATATAAAGTAAGGGAAATGACTATTTTAGATTGATTTCTCCTTAACCTTGTTAGCGGTTCTCGACATGGATGGATATTCCATCTTTATATCATATTGGTGCAATATCCTATATATGTTACTTTTTCCACGGTAGCCAGTCCTCTCCATGATTTCCTTTACACTATAGCCGGCTTTATACATGTTGATAACCAGCTTGTATCGTTTCAATTTTCTATCCTCGAAGCTGTAGGAATACAATTCAGCCTCCAAGTCATCATGCGAAGCCCTATCTCTTTTGCTGAAAACCTTGCATATCAAGTCTAATGTGTCCGCCGTTCTTCTCTCAGGAAACAACTTGTCATGCGTGTCCAGTTCATCTGAGAGGGAAATAATACGAATGTCCATCTTAGAACAATACTTGATGAAGAACATCATATCGTGGAAATTGTGAAACACATTGTCGAATGACGCAAACACCGCACTGTCTCCATTTGAAAGACTGTCAATGAACTTACACCACTCAATGCGTTTCTTGTCTTTGGTATCTTCAATGTGAATATTGACACATCCATGACCTTTCATCAAATTGATAATTTCTGTTGTATGCTCAAAGTATTGAGCCTTATTTATATAACCGATATAGTTCATATTATCCGTATTGCTAAGTAATATTGTCTGCAAAGATAATCATAAACCACTGAATTTAGGGGTAAGCACTATACATATATGCTGTATTACTGCATTTTAAGGCATATTCTCTGTTTATTGGTTCTATTTTTACCAAGAATAGAACCAATGCTTAAAATATTGAGCTGAAAATTATTCTTTTCAGACTTTACTCCCTACCTTTGTCGTTAAAAACAAATAAAACATCAACACCACATGAATAAAGACCGTATTCAGTCTCCAATCCGCAGAGAAAACAGCCATATCATACATCATCTACAGCCGTTTGGTAATATCGTATTACCCTTATTTTCGGTATTACTCATATTACTTGTATTTTCCAGTTGTTCATCATGCCCTGGTGGAGGGAAATACGACTTTCGAACACGCCAAGATGCCATAAACGAGTTTCACCAATACCTATTGAAAGTCCGCTCTATTAGCCATTCCAACACCAAAGACTTTGGTGAGACCTTATGTGAATGGCATGAGATAAGTGACACTGTCTATAAGTTCCTTGCCAAAGACTCAGTTTTCATCAAGCACCATAATGAGGCAAACGACTTTTTTCTTATCAATGACTCCATAAGAACAGAAATGCTTCACCTTACCGAAACATGGAAATACGGCTATGGGGATGTTCTCACAATAAAAGACATGACTTGTTCCTACAAAGAGGACAAAGAACTTCTCGACGCTGTTCACGAAGCAGAACCTTTCTTTAATGCTTTGGACAGTACAAGCATTAGTGTTTGTGATAAAAATTCAATCTTGAAACGTTACCGTTACTTCTTGGGCGAGACCAAGAGGTCTGGAATAAACAACAAGAATGAGCTGCTAAAATTCATGAGCCAAGAAGATTTCTTGTTCCGTTCTTTTCTTGCACACCTATATGAAATGGACAACGAACCTCTGTCCGACATCACAAAAGACACGGAAACCATCTGCCGAAATATATTCCTGGCAGCAAGGGACGGGAAAATATCATCAAAAGATGTAGTCGTTTACATGTCTATGCGCACTGTGAGGCGATTGTTACAGAACTCTGCAGAATGTGTGGAGAATATTAACCGCCTTGAAATGAAAAACAAGGCACAAGGCAACGCCTATCTTTGGATGATAATACAGCCTTTCATCAGCATTGACCAATTTTCTCTTGCCACAATGACCAAGCAGGAACGAAAGAAGTTCAACTATGTCATCTCTCAACTTCCCAAATCAAGAAAGTTTGCTGAGACGTTTGACATCAACTTAAAGGCATTGAACTATCTGTTGCCACAGCAACTACTAAAAATATATGTCTCATCATTTTAACTCCTACTAAGTATGATAACAAAAGAAGTGAACAAGTTTATGGCTTTGGCACCGCTCATGTTGCCAAGGCTCATTGACAGTAAGAAATGTGCGGAACCTGACATAACCGAAGACTCCGCAATACTTTATTTTTCTCTTGAAGAAAAGTTTCCCATTGGGTGTGTCATGGATATGCTTGACGATGATATGGACTTACTTTTACTGTATCATGGTACAAGTAAAACAGCTTCCAATATACATCATTGTTGTTTCTTTGCCAGTCCTAAATTGGGTCAAAGTATGTACAAGGTCAATATGGTGTCACAGCCTAACGGCTTTATTGATGGAATCTCCGTAACCATATACGATTCTATTGATGTTTGGGAGGACGAGCTTGAAAGTGATCTTCTTTCACACGAGGCATCTTTTGACTTTATTGAAGCCATGACAGCAGCTAAACTCCTTTCTGTATTCTGCAAAATGAACTATGATGGCTGAACTACTATATAAGATAGCCGACATCATCAATGCCAACAGCAAGGTGTATCGTGCTGTCGTTCCTGAAGCAAGGCATGACTATATGATGCACGAAAACGGAAGACTTGTGAAATCATCATGTCTTGTTCTTCGCATCATGTTATCTGGCAAAGTAAAGTACCATATATCCAGAACAGTCTGGAACATATATGAGAATGACATAGCCAAAATCATCAAGAAAATATGCAGAAGAGATAGTGCCTTTGCAGAACGCATTGCAAAATGTGACCCTACGCTACACGATGTTGAGCTGATTATCCGCAGAGCATCGTTTAAGTCTCTGAAGCTTAAAATTTCAAATTCTCCATTCTATCTGTATGTTGGTGATGACGTTTAGATATTTCCAAGTAATACGGTATTACTCATATTATTCAAATAAAAATGACGTACTTAAAGATTGCAATATTCTTAGCATTTTCTCTGTTTTTGTTCTTGTTTCCTGCAAGGCTATACACTAACAGAAAATTCAGAAGAGCATGGCTCGGTATGGCTTACTCAGAAAACTTCAGGTTGTTCACGGCACGAATGCTGTGTCTTGCACTTATCTTGTTTCACCTGGTGTATTACGCTTTGTTTCCATTGGAGAAAGGCATCATGCTTTCATCAATCTATGTATTCTTCTCGCTTGCTTCTAAGAAGAACATGATACTGCTTCAGACAATAAGAAAGTCACGCTTGATTGTTATGGTTCTTGCCTTCACTACCATTGTACTTTCGTTTATTCCACATCTGCTTTCGGTGGCAGTAACATTAGCGTTTATTCTTGAAGCTGCTTGTTGTTTCCCTTCCAAAGTAAAACATCGTAAAGGTAAAACTCAAAAAGCTCATGGGGAACCTACCAATACTGAACAAATGAAAATGTTGCCTCATTCTTAAAAACTGCATTTATGGAAAAGAATACCCATTCGCTTAATTGGCTTGCTCTTGGTGCTGAATTGATAGACTGCCTGAGATCAAAAGGCAATCATCGTCTTACACGATACGATGCCTTCGTCTGGATGATGGAACATATACAAAAAGGTGTTGCCGTTAGAGATGCTGATGGTGTTGTCGTAAACTCGGCACCTTATTCCGCTTCTTACAAACGCCTTGCGGAAGATTGGAATTGGGAGCGTCATACCGTTCAATCATTCATCGAAGAACTTACGGCTTTGTCGGTCATCACTTCTAAACGACAGGGAAATGCTTATGTCTTTTTCATCGGCAAGAAGTCTTACGAACAGCTTGTCTTATGACTTCACATTCCCTATCATTTCACCTCAGAACGATAGCAATGCAACAATCAAATGCGTTCTTCAAAATCTCTGCGAGCTTGCTTGCTGCAATTCAAAAACGACTTGCGCCAACGACTCGTTAAGCAACGATTTTTCAAATCGGTAAGCCTAATTACCGGTTTTGGAAAAACCGTATTAGGCTGCCACTCCAAAGGGAGTTCCTTCGGGGAGCAAGCTCTGGCAGAATAAAGGTACTTGTAACTAAAAAATAAAGAATATGGCAGGAAGAAAACAGGTCATGGATATGCGCTCTACAACCAGTGGCGTGAGTGTGCAGGAAAGTGACGAGCAACAGCGAAACTGGACAAAACTGCAATGGGAAAAGAAAGCTAATGATAGCCTTTCCAATTATGATCCAACGCGTGCAAAACTCAATTTTGAAGTCATAAAGGGAGGCGTTGTTCAATCGATAGATACTTCAAAGACAATAGCGGAAAAGATGGCGGAGAACTTAGCTGCAAGGGGTATCAAAGACCCTAATGCACGTCCAAACGCTGTGATGAAAAGACGAACTATTGCCCAGTTTATCTTTGGAGGCAATCGTGAGCGCATGCACGAACTTGCTTTTGGCAACCAAACAGTGGACTTGACAAAGGGTGCTGATAACTCTTCAATAGTCCGCTGCAAAGACATAGAAGAATGGGCAAAGGATGTATACTCATTCATGGCAAAGCGATTTGGCGAGGACAACATCATCAGCTTCTATGTCCACCTTGATGAGAAAAATCCACATTGTCATTGTACGTTTGTACCAGTAGATCCCGTGAAGAATCGCATTTCATGGAAAAGTGTATTTGGTGATGGCAGAGAAGCAGAGTCTGCTAATATGACCAGGCTTCATAGTGAATTGCAGGAGGCTGTAAGTGAGAAATGGGGATTGGAACGTGGTAGCAATATGGAGGAAACAAGGGCAAGGCATCGTTCCACAGAGGAATACAAACGTGAACTTGTGTCAGAAGTATGTAATCTCCAGTCTACGAGGGAAGACTTGTTGAAGCAAATTCACCGTGCAGAAATCAAACTGAAAGGTATCTCTACCATGATAGCCAACCTGCAAGCCCGAAAAGATGATATACAAACGCAGATTGACCAAATAGCCCAGCAGCTTGGTCAATCCGGTACTGACAATGACGAATTGGCTAACAAGATTGCTCTTTTACGCAAGGAGATGGAAGGTATAGACGAGAAGTTGGCAGTACGATACAAGATGCTTGACGATGCCAATGATACGATCAACGAAGCGAAAGCCAGACTTGCGGAAATGAGGGAAGAACATCGTGAAATGCTTAAAAGTCTTGGTGAGGACAATGATTTGAAAGCTACGGCAATTCAGAAAAACATTCTTTGGACTTACAACAAAATGCTGACAAATTCCATAGAGCCACTTATCCCTTCTTTATCAGACCGCCAACAAGAAATCCTTGACGAGTCGGGATATAATGACCTTACAACAAACACCGACAACGTAATCAACTGTGCCATGCTCTTGGTTCTCGGCTATATCCGTGAGGCAACTACTTATGCCCAATCTTGTGGCGGAGGCAGCTCACCTGGTACTGGTTGGGGACGTGACAAGGATGAAGATGATGAACATTGGTGGCGGCGCTGCATTGCTCAATCGGCTGCAATGATGCGTCCTGCGACACATAAGCGAAAGCGAGGACGGTAAATATTAGTAAATATTAGTAATAAGAGTAATATGAGTAATAAATGGTAATTTTTACCAGTTAAATTTAATCATTAAATTTTTCATTTATGAACTATAAAACAAACAAAAATGACATGGAAGTCAATGATGAAGTACGGCGACTTTCCACATGGTATCCTACAAATGGACAAGAATGTGTCCTAACGGGATGGAACTCTCTTGACGAGATAACAGGAGGGCTACGTAATTGTGAAATCGTTGTAGTGTCTGGCTACTCAAACATGGGTAAAACGACATTCGTAATAAACCTAATCAAGAACATAAGTGTAAATCAGCATCTCCCTATATTGTTCTTCTCTTTCCAACAGCTCGAATATATGATTGCCAAAACTCTTCTGACTTCAATGAGTGGACTGAATCTAAATTCTCCACTAACAGAGAAAGAACAGTCGCTTCTTGGAGAACAAATTGAACGGCTTAACCCAACTTGTAGCAACACGACGATTTAATCTTATTTTTGTAAATGAATATCTTGGTTTTAACCCTATACGATACTGGCTTAGTCCATGCAACACATCCGTAAGTACCAATTATCTGTCATTTCTTGAGGACACGCTCTCAAAACTTGAGGGCGCGGTTTCTTTTCGAAGGAAATACTTGACTATCTGGAAATGAAAGGGTTACACAACATCATAGCCTGCCGTTTCAATAATCGTAAAAAGTATAGTCTTACCCATGAACGCAAATGGATAGAGCTGACAGACGGATTGGAAATATCCGAAACCATCTATCAGGCAAACGGTTGGGAGAAACCCAGACGCATTGTGATGGTCAGGCAAGAAATAGATAATGACCGATTTTGGTTTAAAGAGGTGAATGAAATTAAAAAGAAAATTAAGCAGAAATAATAGACAACGACCATCTGGTATAAAAAAACCGTGGATAAGCAAATTCTTGTCCACGGATTTTGTTTGACTAGCATGTGTGTTGTCTAATGGGTGCAAGTCCCTAACGAGCCCTAGTAGTGGGAATCGTCCAGCCAGAGAGACAAGGGTGTCCGTGGCGACACGGAATCTGAAAGAAGTCAGCGGCAAACATCTGACCCAACGCACAAAAACTTGATATAAGGCTACTTACAGGGATAAGGCTGCAAAACGAGTCAAAGTCCAATAACTACTCGGAACTGCATGTAGTAAATCAAGTGGGTATAAGATGGAAAGACAACATGCTTAACTAGTGAGGTCTCACGGACGCATGGTGAAGATGAGTTATTCGATGCACCATGACGGAGTAAAGCTTGTCGTGAGAAGTCAGCAGAGGTCATAGTACCCAAG
>ERZ1023633.346-NODE-346-length-20070-cov-7.515763_pt1 | contig 20070 bp, 16 predicted proteins | sample MGYA00380333_ERZ1023633 | MGnify/ENA primary metagenome ERZ1023633 (study PRJEB33179, sample SAMN07448972) | human gut metagenome | biome: Human-gut; feature: Human associated habitat; material: Faeces | host: Homo sapiens | place: India: Bhopal | collected...
GGCTTCTTGCGTGTGGCGGTCGACTTTGCCGCTGCCGTTCTCTTTGCTGGACGCTTCTTCAGGTCTTCCTCGGTGGTTATGGTCACATGACGGTTACTGTTGTCGCGCAACACATCGTTCACGATGTCGGTAATCTGCTGCTTCAGTTCGTTTATAAACATGGCGGGATCATATTTCTTATGCTCGATGTCACGCAACTTTTTCTCCCAGATGCCCGTCAGCTCACAGCTCTTGAGCAGCTCCTCGTGAATGGTGTCGATAAGCTCTATGCCCGTGGCGGTGGCCACAAGGTTCTTGCGTTCTCGACGTATGTAACGACGCTTGAACAGGGTCTCTATTATTCCGGCACGCGAAGACGGACGGCCGATGCCGTTCTCCTTAAGGGCAGCACGCAACGTCTCGTCCTCAACAAACTTGCCTGCCGTCTCCATGGCGCGCAGGAGCGTGGCTTCGGTATAATATTTTGGCGGCGTGGTCTGCTTCTCCGTGAGCGTGGGCGTGTGGGGACCGCTCTCGCCCTTTACGAACGAGGGCAGCGTGCGCTCCTCATCACCCTTCTTGCTCTCTTCTTCGTCGGTGTCGGGTTTTGAAACAACGGTGTCTTTGTCGACGTTGCGCATGTAGACAAGTCGCCATCCCGGACTGAGAATCTCCTTGCCGCTGACCTTAAACTCAACGTCTTCAACCTTGCCGAGAACGGTGGTGGTGGAGAATTTGCAGTCGGGGTAGAACACGGAGATGAAGCGTAAGGCTATGAGGTTGTAGACATTGCGCTCCATGTCGGTGAGACCACGGGCAGGCACGCCTGTGGGTATGATGGCGTGGTGATCGGTTACCTTTGACGTGTCAAACACCTTCTTGCTCTTCTTCAGGTTCTTGCCCTTGAGCGGTTCGAGCACGTCGTCATAGCCCACAAGACCTGCAAGGACGGAGGGACACTTGGGGTAGATGTCGTCGCTGAGATACTGGGTGTCTACACGCGGATAGGTAGAGAGTTTCTTCTCATAGAGCGTCTGCACGATGTTGAGCGTGGTCTCGGCGCTGTAGCCAAACTTGCGGTTACACTCTACCTGAAGCGAGGTGAGATCGAAGAGCTGCTTCGGTGCTTCTGTGCCGTTTTTCTTCTCTACTGAGGTGACGGTGAACGGCTTGTCGGCAATGGTCGAGAAGGCGGCCTCGCCCTCCTCTTTGCTCGTAAACTTGCCTTTGGTGGCGGTGAAGAGCGTGTCGCGATATACGGTCGAGAGGACCCAGTAAGGCTCTGGCTTGAAGTTGTCGATCTCCTTCTGGCGGTTGACGATAAGGGCAAGCGTGGGGGTCTGCACACGACCGATGGACAGCACCTGACGGTTCTGTCCATACTTGAGCGTGTAAAGACGCGTGGCGTTCATGCCCAAAATCCAGTCGCCGATGGCACGACTGAGACCTGCCAGATAGAGCGGCTGGTAGCTCGCCTGATCCTTCAAGGCCTCAAAGCCCTCGCGTATGGCCTCATCGGTCATGGACGAGATCCACAGACGCTTCACAGGACACTTGGCTTGAGCCATCTGCATGACCCACCGCTGTATAAGCTCTCCCTCCTGACCGGCGTCACCACAGTTGATGATGCTGTCGGCGGCCTGCATGAGTCGCTCAATGACAGCAAACTGTTTCTTTATGCCGCTGTCGTCGATAAGCTTTATGCCGAAGCGCGGCGGTATCATGGGCAACGCACTGAGGCTCCACCGCTTCCAGTTTTCGGTGTAGTCGTTGGGCTCTTTGAGGGTGCAGAGGTGTCCGAAGGTCCATGTCACCTGATAGCCGTTGCCTTCCATATAGCCGTCACGGGCACTCGTGGCTCCTATGATGCGAGCTATATCCTTGGCAACGCTGGGTTTCTCAGCGATACATACAATCATATTTTTTTGTTTCTTCTTTTTCTTGTTTTCTTTGTTTTCTTTTTGTCTTATTTCTTCTTTTTGTTTCTTCTATTTTTTTTGTTTCTTCTTCTTTCGTTTATCTTCTTTCAATTTCAGGCTTTCCTTTTCATTCTTTCTTTTTTCTTCTTTCTATTTGCTTTTTAACAAGCTTTTTTCTAAAAAGTAAGCCTCTTCTTTTTTACATGTCTTTACATGTCGCCATCGTGGCTTTGTTCTTAAGAGCGAGGCGCAAACACGTCATGCCCAGGTTCCACCATGCCGTTTTCTTTCTGCAAAGATTATGCAAAGGTAATGAAAAAATAGAGACCATAGGCTTATCTCGCAAACAATCTTTTCCATTTTTTCACACTACTTGCGTGTAATTCAAGAAAAATATCTAAATTTGCAACAACAACAATTGTGTGACCATTTTTTAATTTTTCAATCATGAGACAGTCAGAAGAAAGATATATCAGTCTGCTAACAGATTTTGGCTTTAAGCGAATTTTTGGTACAGATCCAAACAAGGATTTGCTTATCAACTTTCTCAACTCTCTATTCAACGGGGAGGAGGTGATAAAGGATGTTAGGTATCTCAACAGCGAAAACGTGGGAGATGTATATACGGAGCGCAAAGCCATATTTGATGTGTATTGCGAGAACGAACGAGGCGAAAAATTTATTGTTGAGATGCAGAATGCTTACCAGACATTCTTCAAAGACCGCTCTCTTTTCTACTCTACATTTCCTATTAGAGAACAAGCTCCAAAAAGCTCCGATTGGAATTTTTGTCTTAAGAAAGTGTATGTCGTGGCATTGCTCAATTTCAAAATGAGCGATGAAGCATTTGACAGCTCCGACACAATTCACACAATTGCTTTGATGGATACAAAGACGAAGAAGGTTTTCAACGCCAAGTTGATGTTTAAATACGTTGAGGTGGGACGTTTCGATAAAGCCGACAATGAGCTTACATCATTATCAGACAAATGGATGTATGTCCTAAAGAACCTATCACGTCTTGATGACCGTCCTGCAGCTCTTCGTGAAAAGATTTTCACAAAACTGTTTGATGCGGCAGCCATCGCTCGCTTCTCACCAACAGAATTGCGCGAATATGAAGACAGTCTTAAAGCATATCGCGATATCAAGAATTCTTTGGACACAGCTAAAGCGGAAGGAAGAGCAGAAGGAAGAGCAGAAGGAAGAGCGGAAGGAAGAGCGGAGGTAGCAAAGACAATGATGGGAAAAGGAATGGACGTTAAGATTATTGCATCTTTAACGGGATTGTCTGAAGAAGAAATAAAGAGTCTCAGCAAAAAATAATCTTCAGATCTCTGAAAACAAAGCTCTTATTGTAAAGGCGAGAAAAGAAAAAACTTTTATAATAAGAAAAAAAGAAGACATTTATAATAAGAAACCTTTATAATAAGAAACCTTTATAATAAGAAAACCTTTATAACAAGAAAGAAGAAAACGGCTTGCAGCCCTATGTCGGGAACTGCAAGCCGTTTCTTTTTATTGTCTTTGCGCCTAAGCGCAAAGATTATTAGTTGAAGACATACTTAACGCCAATCTGCATCTTCCAGCACTGATTGTAGTTGTGGTTGAAGCTCCATGTAGAGGTGGGAGCCTCACCTGTGGACTTGTCCTTATACATTGAGAAATAAGGCACGCCATCAACAATCTTGTTAACCTTCAAGATCTTGCCGTTGTTGCAACCGGCCATGTTCTTCTCAACACCCCACTTAGAGTTGAAGAGATTGCCAACGTTCATGATGTCGAGGCTCAGCACAAGCTTGTTCTTGGTCTGTCCAATCTTAACGTCGAAGTCGTGAGCCCAACGGAAGTCGAAGCGATGAACGAAGGGAGCACGAGCGCTGTAAGGCTCTGCATACTCGCCCTTGTGGTTCTTGAGGTAGCTGTCCTGGTTTACAAACTTCCAGAAGAGGTCGGCATCAGCAGGATTGGTGAAGTGGATGTCGTTCTCGTCCTTAGGAATGTACATCAGGTCATAGCGGTTGCCGTCGCCGTTGATGTCGCCGTCGTAATAGAAGCTATAGCCTGAAGGAGAGTAGCCTGTGTAGAAGAGGCTGAAGTGTTCCTTAGCATACTTATAGCTTGCCGATGCGATGAGACGATCGGGGATAACATAGCGTGAGTTGCCGAGCTCCAGGAAGTTAGGACCCTGAACAGCATACATGTTTGACCATGTCGAATAAGCATTGTTGCCAGGCATGCCGGTAAGCTCCTTCATAACGGTGTGTGTGTAAGCTGCCATGAGGTTGAGGTTCTGTACAGGCTCAGCGTTCACGGTGAAGTTGAAGGTCCAACCATAGCCCTTAGAGGTGTTGGTCAGCACACAAGCCGAGTTGATGTTCTTATAATAACGATAGTCGTTAGGATAAACATATCGGTCATCGCCTGTACCCTTCAGGGTCTCCCAGCCGTCGTTGCTCTTGATGTTGTAGTTGTCGAGCATCACGTCATGAATCTTCTTGGTGAAGGTAAACTCGGCGGTGAAAGACAGAGGGAACGACACGGGAACCTGTCCATCGATAGCGATGGCGGTCTTCCAAACCTGAGGCATCTTGAAGTTGTGGTCTACACCAGCAAAGTTTTTGGGCAGAGAACCCTGTTCAGGCGCGATAGCGGCAGGAGCGCCAAGGAGCGCACGAATCTTTGGGACATCTGTAACCAGACCGCCCTTGAATTGGTTGAGCACAGCATCGGGAGTGATGGTGCCGTTCCTATATACGGTGCTGGCAACAGCGCTACCCTGCGCCATGAGAGCGTTTGAAGGCATATTGGTGAAGAACACGAGGGGCAGACGGCCTGCGAACAGACCTGTACCTCCACGAAGCTTCAGCGACTTGTCACCAAAGATATCCCATGTGAAGCCGATACGGGGTGACACCTGGATGTTGCCCTTGGGCCATGAGCCTGTGTCGATGGTGCGGCCACCGAAGTCGAGAGCAGAGATGGCCTTGTTCTCCATGAGGTCGTCCTTATCGAAAGAGATGTTGTCGAAACGAATGCCTGCGGTGAGCTTAAGGTTGTTAAGAACGTTCCACTCGTCCTGAGCATAGATGCCATACTGGTTAAACTTAACCTCAGCGTTAGGATACAGCTCGCCGTTGTAACCATAAGCAAGTGTTACGGTCTCAGGAGCGGCACCGTTGAGGAAGTCGTCGAGTGAACGATAACGGTAATAACCTGTAGCGCCACGCATGTAAGAGTTGTTGGCAAGCTGATGCTCGAAGTTGAAACCAGCTGTCAGCTTGTGTGCGCCAAGATAATAGGTGAAGTTGTCTGTGAGAGTGTATATCTTGTTCTGAACGCGGTTGTTCTTTGAGAACAGCTCTGAACCGAAGCTGATGTAGGGGTTCATGTCCTGAGAGGTAAAATTGCCTGCATCGTCGGTGGTGTAGCCAGACATGATGTCAACGAAGGGGAAATCGCTGCAGTTGGTCTCGCGCTTCTCGTCAATGTCGGTATAGGTGAAAAGCAGCTGGTTTGACATGTTGTCACCGAAGCGGCTATTGAGGTCGGCAGAGATAGAAGCTACTGAGTTGTTCTGAGAGTACATTGAGCCAGCGAACGACATGCCATACTGTGACAGACGGTTGGTGTTGTAACGAGTGTAAGCATCTGAAGACGAGCCGTTCACAGCGTTCCACGCCTTGTTCTTGGTGTAGTTGTAACGAACAGCAAGGTGATGCTCGTTGGTGATGTTCCAGTCGATACGACCAAGCAGCTTGAGGTTGTTGTCCTCTGCGGGGAAGCTGCTGTAAGAACCAGGGTTGAAGTTGTAATGCTCAATGAGGAAGTTCTTTACCTTCTCCATGTCTGACACGGGCACACGCGACACATAGTTGGTGGCGTCAGCTCTGCCATCCTCGCTGGCACGCCAGCGGTTCACAACGTTAGGACTCTTGCTATACTCAGCATTGGCGAAGAAGAACAGCTTGTCCTTGACGATAGGACCGCCAAAGGTGAAGCCATAAGTGGTGGTGCCGTTCTTGCCGCGCTCGCCCAGATCGGCGTTGTCGACACGGTTGCCGTGCAAGTTCTCATTATTATAATATACATAAGCGGTTCCACGGTAGGTGTTGGTTCCCGACTTGGTGATGGCGTTTATGCCACCGCCAATGAAGTTGGTCTGGCGCACGTCGAACGGTGCCACAACAACCTGAACCTCGTCAATGGCATCCATAGACACAGGGTTGCCGCCACCAGGCAGCGATGATGTGAGGCCGAAATTGTTGTTGAGGTTTGAACCGTCAAGGGTGAAATTGGAGCTACGTCCGTCGCCACCAGCGAAGCTCATGCCGTTGGCATAAGGAGAGAGACGGGCAATGTCGGTGATTGAACGGTCGATGGTAGGCAGGTTCATCATCTGCGTGTTGCTGATGTTGGTAGAAGCGCCTGTCTTCTCAGCAGCAAACTTGGAAGCCTTGCCGCTAACCACTACCTCGCCAAGCACGTTGGCATCTTCTGACATTGTGAAGTTCTGGTTGTAAGTTTCGCCAAGCTGCAACTGTATGCCACTCACCTCACGGTTCTTGTAGCCAATGTAGCTCACCGTCACTTTGTAGGGTCCACCAACGCGCATACCCTGAATGGTGTAGCGTCCGTTAGCGTTTGTCACTGCTCCATAGCGTGTGCCTGAAGGTTCATGCACAGCTTGAATGGTAGCACCAATAACCTCTTCGTTGGTGTTGTCCAACGTCACTTTTCCTGTCAGGGCAGCAGTTGTGACCTGCGCCAAAGCTACCTGCATGATAGACAGGAGCATGACAGAAAACATGAACAGTCTTTTTTTCATAAAACTAATTTTTGAAAATTTTGTTTAATTTCGCCTCTTTTAGTTGGCGTCGTCCTTGTTAAAATAATGCTGGAACCAACAACTGTTCCTCAGCGTTTTAAATTTGCTTACAAAATTAAACATTATTTATTACAAAAACGCTACAAAACATAAATTATTCTAAAAAAAATATATATAGACGATTTTTATTGATGTATGTTAACCATAATCTCGTGTTTTGCATGGCTTAGGGATGTTTTCTATAAAAAAAGCCCTTCTTCTGCTCTCCATCATGAAGAAGCAGAAGAAGGGTTTAAATTTTTGTTTTTTCGATTTCACCTTTAAGGATATTCCTTTACGAAAGGCGCCCGAAAATAAAAGTCTTTTTTAATAGTCTTCATCATCGCTCACATCGGCTGCCTCAAGGTTAAGATCCTCAGGGTCGGTGTCGAAGGTTGTGCGATAGCTCTCCTCGGTGAGCTTGTCCTCATCAAAGGCGTCGTCGTCATCGTCGTCGTCGCCATACTTGTCATCAATCTCAGGCAGATCCTCATCGCTGTCCTCGTCGTCGTCGAGGTCATATTTGCTTGTGGGTTCCTCATCGTCCAACTTGCTCTGAGGCTTCTCTTCCAGCGGCTTCTCTTTTGCGAAGATAGCCTCGATCCATGAGCCCTTAGGAATCTCAAGCACCTCGAAACCGTCGTTCACCTTCTTCTCATACATGCCGCCCGGTTTGTGCAGGCGATCCTTTGGAAGCGTGGTGGTGCTAATGTCGAAACCACTCTCGATGATGTCCTGTATGCTCTGTGAGAGCGAGTCCCAGCCACCGCCAAAGTTGCGGTCCAAAACCTCCATGAGCTTGGCTGCTGAGATGTGACGAATATTCTCGTATGTGAGGTCGGTGACACGAAGGATGGGGCGCTTCTTTATAGCCCACTTGGGTTTCGTGTTGTCATCCACCTTAACAGGTGCCACCTTGAATCCGCGTGCCTCGTATTTGGCTATCACCTCGGGGCGGTCAACCTTCACTTCTTCCATTTCGAAGGCAGTGCGTATGATGTCGAAATAGTGACGCATGTTGTCCTTGCAGTCAGCATCCTTGTAGCCGGCATCCAACAGTCGGAAAATATCATTCTCCTGAATTTCCCACACGTTGCCTTTTGTCAAAGTTTTTAGAGTCAAAGCTTTTTGCTGTTTCATATAATTTTGTTTGTTTTATTTCTTAGCTGCCCCAAAGAGGCGCTGCAAAAGTATATACTTTAAAGCTAATTCACAAGTTTTTCTACTATAAATTTTGCTCATATCGCATGTTTTTTCTAATTTTGCGTTGCAAGAAGACATTTTTATGAGCGAACCATTAGCAGAAAGAATGAGGCCAAGAAGCCTTGACGACTATGTAGGACAAAAACATCTGGTCGGCAAGGATGCTGTGCTGCGCAAGATGATTGAAGGAGGCAGAATTTCATCATTCATCTTGTGGGGCCCTCCTGGCGTAGGCAAAACCACTCTGGCACAGATCATTGCGCACAAGCTGGACACGCCGTTCTACACTTTGAGCGCCGTGACAAGCGGTGTGAAGGATGTGCGCGAGGTCATTGAGAAAGCCAAAAACAACAGATTCTTCAACAGCGCATCGCCCATTTTGTTCATTGACGAGATTCACAGGTTCAGCAAGTCGCAACAAGACTCGCTGCTCGGAGCGGTGGAACGGGGCATCGTGACCCTAATAGGCGCAACAACAGAGAACCCTTCGTTTGAGGTCATACGTCCTCTGCTCTCACGATGCCAGCTATATGTGCTCAAATCGCTTGAAAAAGAAGACCTTATGGAGCTGCTAAACCGTGCCATAACGACCGATGTCGAACTGAGCAAGCGCAACATTGAGCTGCGCGAGGCCGATGCCATGATGCGTTACAGCGGTGGCGATGCACGCAAGCTTCTTAACATTTTGGAGCTGGTGGTTGAGTCGGAAAGTGCGGAGAAGGTTGTCATAACCGACAAGATGGTGGAGGAACGACTGCAGCAGAACCCGTTGGCTTATGACAAAGGGGGCGACATGCACTACGACATAATCTCAGCGTTCATCAAGAGCATACGCGGCAGCGACCCAGACGCCACACTCTACTGGATGGCACGAATGATAGAAGGTGGCGAAGACCCACAGTTTATCGCCCGCCGTCTGGTCATTAGCGCAGCCGAAGACATTGGCCTTGCCAACCCAAACGCCTTGCTCTTGGCCAACGCTGCTTTTGATGCGGTCATGAAGATAGGATGGCCCGAAGGACGCATACCATTGGCTGAAGCAGCGGTTTATCTGGCAACAAGCCCTAAAAGCAATTCGGCCTACATGGGCATAAACACAGCCTTGGAGGTGGTAAAGCAAACGGGAAACCAGCCTGTGCCGCTACACCTTCGTAACGCCCCGACAAAACTGATGAAGCAGCTTGGCTACCATGACGGATATAAGTATGCTCACGATTATCCTGGCAATTTTGTCAATCAGCAATATATGCCCGACGAACTGAAGGACACTCGGCTCTGGCACGCACAACACTCGCCCTCTGAAGAAAAACAATACCAACAGATGATCAGGCTCTGGGGGGATAGGTTTAGGGAGTGAAAAGTGAAAAGTGAAAAGTGAAGAGTGAAGAGTGAAGAGTGAAGAGCGAAGAGCGAAGAGCGAAAAAAACATATCGTAAAAAAGAATTTAAGAACAATGAATATAGTAGTTTTAGATGGAACCGGTCTGAACCCCGGCGACCTTTCTTGGAAACCGTTTGAACAGTATGGCACGGTCACGGTGTATCCACGCACCACAAAAGAGGAGATGGTGGAACGCGCTGCTAAGGCCGACATTGTGTTCACAAACAAAGTGGTCATTGACGAGAAGGCCATGGACCTGCTGCCCAACCTTAAATATATAGGTGTGATGGCGACAGGATATAACGTTGTAGACATTGAGGCGGCTGCCAGTCATGGCATCACCGTGACCAACATACCTGCTTACAGCACCAACAGCGTGGCACAGATGGTGTTCGCACACCTGCTTAACATCGTCAACCGCGTAGACCATTATGCTTCTCTGAACCGCAACGGAAGATGGAGCAGCAATCCCGACTTCTGCTATTGGGACACACCTCTGCATGAGTTGGCAGGAAAAACATTCGGCGTTGTGGGACTCGGCAACATAGGCATGAAGGTGGCACGTCTGGCACACGAGTTTGGCATGGACGTGTATGCCACGACAAGCAAGAACGCTGCCGACCTACCAGACTTTGTTTACAAGACAACGCTTGAGGGATTGCTTGGCGCTTGCGACATAATATCTCTCCACTGTCCTCTTACCTCTACAACAAAGGAGATGTTCAACAAGAACACCATTGGCAAGATGCGCAAGGGAGCTATTCTTATAAACACCGGACGCGGACCCCTTGTCAACGAGGCCGATGTGGCTGAAGCGCTACATAGCGAGCAGCTTGCTGCCTATGCTGCCGACGTCATGGTGCAAGAACCGCCAATAGCCGACAACCCTCTGTTTGCCGAACCCAACGCGTTCATCACACCCCACATCGCTTGGGCAACAACTGAAGCACGCAAGCGCTTGATGACAATTCTTGAAAACAATGTAAAGGCCTTCCTGGAAGGCAATCCTGTAAATGTTGTGACAAAACTATGAACCTTGAGTTTGACGATCTTTACAGCACCGTGATGAAAATTATCGAGGTGCTGGGTACATTCACCTTCGTGGTGTCGGGCATACGTCAAGCCTCAGCCAAACATTTCGACTGGTTCGGAGGCTTCGTGTGCGGCATCGCCGTGGCCATCGGCGGTGGAACAATTCGTGACGTCATGCTTGGCGTCACACCGTTCTGGATGACATCATCGTTATATATGAGCTGCGCCGTGCTGGCTCTTCTCTTTACCGTTGTGTTCTCGCGCTCCCTAAAAAAGCTTGACAACGCTTGGTTCGTGTTCGACACCCTCGGTTTAGGACTCTTCACCGTTGCCGGCATACAGAAAACGCTCGAGTGTGGACACCCGTTCTGGGTGGCCATTATCATGGGTTGCATAACAGGATCGGCAGGTGGCGTTATGCGCGATGTGTTCCTTAACAACATACCCGTAATTTTTCAAAAGGAAATCTATGCCACAGCATGTGTGGCAGGTGGATTTATCTATTGGGGATTGGCGTTGCTAAACCTCAGCGTTACATGGATGGCAGCCATAACCTTCGTCGTGGTATGCTCCATTCGTTTCTTGGCTGTAAAATATCACATTACCTTCCCTACACTAAAGGACGAGATATAACGCATATAAGAATAAATATAAGAATACAAGAGATGTAAGAAAGAAATGGGGAAAATGGAAAAAGAGGACTCGTAAAACCTGTGTTGTTTTATGAATAAATCTTGGATAAAACCATCAAAACCGATAAAAAAGAGAAAAAACGACAAAAAAGCAACAAAAAAGTTGCAAAAAATTTTGCAGTTAAGAAAAATATCCATACCTTTGCACTCGCTTTTAAGAAGCATGGCTCCGTAGCTCAACTGAATAGAGCATCTGACTACGGATCAGAAGGTTGCAGGTTTGAATCCTGCCGGAGTCACAAATTAAGGTTATCTGAGTCTTTCAGATAACCTTTTTTGTTTTCCGCACTAACACGTTCACTTGACACATTTGCCAAATGCAACAACATTCAGATTGTCAGAACCACACGAAACATTAACACGAAACATTTAACCCAAATCGGTCATTAGGCCGTTTTATGCCGTTTTTATAACTGCTTGCAGTCTTTTGCTTTTTATAAGGTGTCTTTTGCTTGTTTTTAATTCGCAATAGCTCGCTATTACTCATTAAAAGCCAAACAAAATCCACTCTTCTAAAAATCAAAAATACAAGCAAGCCCTAACGACCGATTTGGGTTAAAGAAAACAAACAAAACGCTAAAATTCTTGGTTAGTGAAAAAGAAAGTTGTAATTTTGCCGTCACAATGAAGCACTTACTGTTTTTCACATTCATCGTCATCCTGTTCTGCGGATGCACAAAGACCGAAGACGAGAAGGCACAAACCCTACTCGCCCAAATTGACTCGCTCTATAACAAAGGCAAATACAGCGCTGCGCTCGACTCTATCACTCAGCTGCGCGAGCGTTTCCCCAAAGCCGTCGAAGCACGCAAGCACGCACTTAATGTGTGGCAAGACGCATCGTTGAAGATGGCCCAAGACGATGTGGCAAAAACCGACATTCTGTTGCAAGAGACAGAGAGCCAGCTGCAGACAGAGACCGACCGCTACCGTCGTAACATGCTCGGCGTGAGACGCGACTCGCTGAAAGCACGCTACGAGGCGATGTGTGGAGTGGTCAGAATGATTCACATGAGGCATAAACAACACTAAAAAGGCGTTTGTTCTTGCTCATTTCACAGGATTTTTGTATTTTTGTGGCAACTTATGGACACTACACGAACAGAACAACAATTCAAGGACGCCATGCACGAATGTCGCGCCCTGTTTGAAAAGAAACTTCACGACTATGGAGCGTCGTGGCGCATCTTACGCCCATCATCGCTCACCGACCAACTTTTCATCAAGGCTAAGCGCATACGTTCGCTGGAGATAAAGAAAGAGTCGCTGGTCGGCGACGGCATAAGACCCGAGTTTGTGGCTCTTATCAACTATGGCATCGTCGGACTCATACAGCTTGAGAAAGGCTTTGCCGACACGGTAGACATTACCAACGACGAGGCCATGGCGCTCTACGACCGTCACGCCAACGAGGCTCTGCAGCTCATGCTCAAAAAAAACCACGACTATGACGAGGCGTGGCGCTCTATGAGGGTGAGCAGCTACACCGATTTCATTCTGACAAAGATTGAGCGTGTCAAAGAGATAGAGAATCTCGGCGGCAACACACTTGTGTCGGAGGGTATCGGATCCAACTATATGGATATCATCAACTACTCGGTGTTCGGCGTGATAAAACTCACCGAGGAGGAAAACTAAGCATAAGAAGCTTAAGAAGACAAAAGGCTTAAGAAGACAAAAGGCTTAAGAAGCAAAGACTTTAAAAGCCAAGGCAAAAAAACAAGGCTTTAAAAAGAAGCTTTTAAAAAGAAAGTAAACCACATTCAGCGCATTGTGAAATACGTCAAAACGATATTGATAAACATGTGCCGCCTGCTGCTCGCAGCCACATTCATCCTGTCAGGATTTGTGAAGGCCATAGACCCGCTCGGCACACAATATAAGATTCACGACTATCTGGAAGCCATGGGGCTCACACCGTGGATTCCCGATTGGACCACGCTCACAGCGTCTGTTATCTTGGCAGCTTTCGAGTTTGCCTTGGGCATATATCTCTTGTTTGCCATACAGCGACGTATCGTGAGCCGCATCGTCACAGCCGTGATGGTGGTCATGACGGCGCTAACCTTGTGGATAGCAGTGGCCAACCCCGTAAAAGACTGTGGATGCTTCGGCGATGCCATAGTGCTTACCAACACGCAGACGCTGATAAAGAACATCATCTTGTTGGCATGCGCCGTGGTGATAGCAAAATGGCCCCTACTGATGGCAAGGCTCATCTCGAAGAGCAACCAGTGGATTGTGCGCAACTATTCGGTGCTTTTCATCTTCGCCATCGAGGTCATAAGCCTCTACACCCTACCGCTGTTCGACTTCCGGCCATACCATGTGGGAGCAGACCTAAGAAAAGGCATGACCATACCGCCGGGGGCAAAGGAGCCACAGTTTGAGACAACATTTATATTAAAGAAGAATGGCGAGACACGCGAGTTCACACTCGACAACTACCCCGACTCCACCTGGCAGTTTGTAGACAGCCACACCGTGCAGACAGCCGAGGGTTACGTTCCACCAATACACGATTTCTCCATAGAGCTGCAATCAACGGGCGAAGACATAACCCAACAGGTGCTCAACGACAAGGGCTACACCTTCCTGCTCATATCGCCATGGCTCGACAAAGCCGATGACACCAATTTCGGCGACATAGACCAGATCTACGAGTATGCACAGGAGCAACACATACCCTTCTTCTGTCTCACAGCAAGCTCACAGCAGGATATAAACCGTTGGATAGACCTGACAGGGGCAGAATATCCGTTCTGCATCACCGATGCCACAACGCTGAAGACGATCATACGCAGCAACCCCGGACTGCTGCTCCTCAAGGACGGCGTGGTCATACGCAAATGGAGCCACAACCGTCTGCCACAGACCGATGAGCTGAAAGGACCGCTCGAGAAGTTGCCCATAGGACAGATTCCTGACGATTTTGTGCCAACAAAGATTCTGAAAATCTTCCTTTGGTACATCCTACCACTCCTCCTCCTCACCCTCGCCGACCGCACATTGGCGTGGACACGGTGGCTGAAAGAACGAAACAATTCTAACATATTATATAAACTTTTTAAAAAGAAAAGAAAAATGAGAAAGAAAATTGTAGCAGGCAACTGGAAGATGAACCTCAACCTGCAGGAAGGCGTAGCACTCGCCAAGGAAATCAACGAAGCTCTCGCAGCCGAAAAACCTAACTGCGATGTTATTATCTGCACACCGTTCATTCACCTTGCTTCTGTAGCTAAGGAGCTCGACCAGAACGTAGTGGCTCTCGGTGCAGAGAACTGCGCAGACAAGGCCAAGGGTGCTTACACCGGTGAGGTGTCAGCCGAGATGGTAAAGAGCACAGGTGCTCAGTATGTTATCCTCGGCCACTCAGAGCGTCGTCAGTATTACGGCGAGACCGCTGAGATCCTGAAGGAGAAGGTAGACCTGGCTCTGGCTAACGGTCTGAAGATTCTCTTCTGCTGCGGCGAGACTCTTGAGGAGCGCAAGGCAGAGAAGCAGAACGAGGTTGTTAAGGCTGAGCTCGCAGGTTCAGTGTTCCACCTCGACGCAGAGGCTTGGAAGAACATCGTCATCGCTTACGAGCCCATCTGGGCCATCGGCACAGGCATGACCGCTACCTCTGACCAGGCTGAGGAGATGCTGGCTTACATCCGCTCTATCGTAGCAGAGAAGTATGGCAAGGAGGCTGCTGAGGAGACATCTATCCTCTACGGCGGAAGCTGCAAGGCAAGCAACGCTCCCGAGCTGTTCTCTAAGCCCGATATCGACGGTGGCCTCATCGGTGGCGCTTCTCTGAAGTGTGCCGATTTCAAGGGCATCATCGATGCTTGGAAGAAATAATCGGACAAGAACACCGATAAAACATTTCTGACAACAGCAGAAAGCGAAAAAAGCACTGCCGTCTTTATCTTTGCCTGGCGTGGTCTACATGACAGGCCGATGAGGACGGCGTGCTCATTTTTAAAACACACTTTTTGAGAATCATCATCAACAACACGACAATGAGACTATTCGTCATAACACTGGCCGCACTGCTCGGCATGGCTACACACATGAAGGCACAATCCTTCACGCAGCACATACAGCAGCACACAAAAGACACGGGCACGGTGACTGTTGTGCAAAGCAAGGACATCGACGAATTGGTCAACAGCGCCGACGTGTCAGGACACAAACAGGTGAATCCTGCAAAAACGGCCAACCCATCATCACCGTCAAAGCATACAAGCCCATCAGCTGCAACAACAACCCATCCCAACAGCCATTCAAACCATGCTGCCGCCAACAACGAGCACAAGCATGGCAACGATGCTGCTGCCAACAACAAGAAAGAGGAACACTCCGCAAGGGAGAACAACAATAGCACCGCCTCAGGCAAACAAGAAACCGAAACAGACATTCCAACCGTCGACATGCGCAAGAAAATTCCTCTTCGCAGCTATAAGGTCAACGGCTATCGTGTGCAGGTGTTTGCTGGAGGCAACTCACGAAACGACCGCGTGAAAGCGCAGAAGGCGGGCAGCGATGTAAAGATGGCATACCCCGACATACCCGTCTATGTTCATTTCTATTCGCCACGTTGGATCTGCCGCATGGGCAACTTCCGCACATACGAAGAGGCAAGAGCCGTCCTGAAAGGCGTGAAAAAGCTGGGCTACAAGCAAGCATGTATCGTAAGCGGAAAAATAACCGTGGCTTATTAGAAGCAACCAAGTAGAAAACAAACAAACATCATTATAAATAGTGAATCCAGAAACAGAATACAGAGAAGGGCTTGATGAATTGGCAGCCCACTACCACGAAGTGCTTAAACTCATTGGCGAAGACCCTGAACGCGAAGGTCTTGTGAAGACCCCCATGCGTGTGGCCAAAGCCATGCAGGTGCTCACACGAGGCTACACCATGGACGCGCACAAGGTGCTGACCGATGCGCTGTTCGAAGAGAAATATAACCAGATGGTCATCGTTAAAGACATCGATTTCTTCTCCATGTGCGAGCACCACATGCTGCCGTTCTACGGCAAGGCACATGTGGCTTATATCCCTAACGGCTACATAACAGGTCTGAGCAAGATTGCACGCGTGGTCGACATCTTCAGTCATCGTCTGCAGGTGCAAGAACGCCTCACACAGCAGATAAAAGACTGCATACAGGATACGCTCAAACCCATGGGCGTCATGGTTGTCATTGAAGCCAAGCACATGTGCATGCAGATGCGCGGCGTGGAGAAACAAAACTCTATCACAACAACCAGCGCCTTCAGCGGAGCCTTTGAGCAAGCCAAGACACGCGAGGAGTTTATGAACCTCTTGCGCGGTGAATCGAGAAAAATATAATTTTTTTTGATGTTGCATGCAAGATTGCGCACACGCCTACATTTATATATACGAAGACGCGAAAAACATCTTTATGAGATGAAAGGAAGCGAACTCTCTTGCATAAAACATAAACAATTATAAAAACGAATAAACATGAAATCAAAAATCCTTATGCTCCTGTGCCTCATCTGCACAGTCTTCGCAACCACCTCTTGTCTTAACGACAACAACGACAGACCCTCTTATGTCCCTCTGACACCTGATCAGAAACACGCTCTCTGCATCGAGACAAGCGGCACATACCAGGGCTACTATTATTTCTTGAAAGAGGGTGAAAAGAACAAGGCCGACTCGGCACAGATAACATTCACCGTGAACGACTCTACGCTCATCATGAACAACTATCCTGTCAAGTCGCTCGGCGCTTACATCCAGGACACCAACGCCAAGAGCATCATTGCCAACGCACCGGCAGCAAGCTTGAAGTTTGCTTTCAACGGATACGAGATAACAAACGGCGCAACAGCCTCGGCAGGCAACTACTACTCTATCTGGATGATTCCTGGCGACAGCAACTTGAAGTTCACTACCTCATACACAGCTGAAAACAAGACCCACACCATCGTGATACAGTTTGCTTCAGTTATGCAGTATTACAACTCGCTCTATTACGCCATGGCCGGTTACCAAAACCGCAAACTACAGGCCAACGTCATTGTGAAAGAAGTAGCTATAGACGGCAACGCTTATTCTATCCAGACAGCTTTCGGTCTGCATGCCAATAAGATTCATTACTAAGCAAAAAAACAAATGCTGCATGACAGGCAACACAAAAGCGGCTTCTGATTTGAACAAGCAGCTTCTTTAGTCAAACATTACTAGTGATGCGATATTAATCGCTTAACTATAGTTATACATTTGATATTTAATCTTTTACAAACGTTCTTTGTTTTTTTGATTTGAAATTGATGTTCATAATTTTGCAGACAAAACTGCAAAATTATGAACATCGACAAATAAAACAAGATCTCAAAGAACTCACTTTACTTGATGAATTTTAATAACCGTGCGATTTTATCGCATCAGTACTAACCAAATTTAAACTTTAGAGAAAATGGGAAGATTTATTGCAATACTTAGTAGCCTATCGTTATGTCTTCTTCTGTCTTGTTCTAATAATGAACAAAATGATGTAACGAATCAGCCATACTTAAGTAATTTTAGCAACTCTGGATGTAAAAAATACATCTCAGGTGCTACATCAGCCACCAATAGTCCTTCAGGTAAAGTGGCTACAACTACAAACGATTTGCAAGATGAGCAAATTAGGTTATTAACTAATGATAATAAAAGATTGCAGATTATACATGAAAATACCATTCTTTCTTGCGATGCAGTTATTGAAACTGGATTCAAAGTTGTTGGATCGACTATAATTTTAACCGAAAAATCGACCATGGACACTAATTGTATATGCCATTACGATTTGTCATTTACAATAGACAATTTGGAAAAAGGTGAATATAAAATCATTATTATGAGACAATACATAGATAGAACGGGTAAAATTCTATCTGATGAGGTAAAATATTGTGATTTCTCTATCACCTTAACAGACAACCTATCTCAAAATATAAAAATATAATTGCTCTGAATAAGAGAATGCAGAACATACTCATTTATGGGTTGCCAAAATTGCATATCTGATAAACTCACTTTATTTGATGAAATTTAATAACCGTGCGATTTTATCGCATCAGTACTAGTCAAACATAAGCAGCAAAATATATCTTTCCGCAAGAGGAGAGTGTGTCAAAATGAACAAAAACGATTTGACACTCTCTCCTCTTGCTTTTTTTTATTAACTTTGCCACATCTGCCTCTCATTCTCTATGGTGGCCTATCGCAAAGAAAAGAAAAACGAAAGAAGATGGAAGAAAGAAGATGGAAGAAAAGAAGGACGAAAGAAGAAAAGAATATGTACGAAAGAAAGAGAAAGAAAGAAAAGACGATAGACGATAGAAAGAAAAGAAGCAGACAAGAAAAGGAATTAGAAAAAAAACAAATAAGAAAGAAAACAAATAAGAAAGAACAATATGAAGTTTATATCATGGAATGTCAACGGTCTAAGAGCCTGTGTGACGAAAGGATTTGAGGAGAGTTTCAAAGCTCTCGATGCCGACTTCTTCTGTCTGCAAGAGACAAAGATGCAGGAGGGACAACTCGACCTGCAGTTTGAGGGCTACCAGTCGTTCTGGAACTATGCCGAGAAGAAAGGCTATTCTGGCACAGCCATCTACACACGCCACACACCGCTCAGTGTGACCTATGGTCTGGGCATAGAGGAGCACGACCATGAGGGACGTGTCATCACGCTTGAGATGCCCAATTTCTATCTTGTCACCTGCTACACCCCCAACTCGCAGGATGGTCTACGCCGCCTCGACTACCGCATGACCTGGGAAGATGCTTTCCTCAACCATCTCAAGCAGCTCGACAGCAAGAAGCCCGTCATCGTGTGCGGCGACCTTAACGTGGCTCATGAAGAGATAGACCTCAAGAACCCGAAGACGAACCGACAGAACGCCGGCTTCACCGACCAGGAGCGCGCCAAGATGACGCATCTGCTCAGCAACGGCTTCACCGACACGTTCCGCTTCCTCCATCCCGACCAGGTGACCTACTCGTGGTGGTCATACCGCTTCCGCGCTCGCGAAAAGAACGCTGGGTGGCGCATCGACTATTTCCTTGTCTCTGACCGTCTGCGCGACAAAATTGCTGCCGCCAACATTCACACCGACGTGATGGGCAGCGACCACTGTCCTGTGGAGGTGCAGCTCGACATAGAGTGAAAGCAAGATAAGGGTGTGTCAAATCAGCCCTCTTTCTTTGGAAACGAGAAAAGCCCGAAGTCCTGCAAGAACAGGGCTTCGGGCTTATTATTTATGCTCTTTAAAATTATTCTACAACATATTTCTTTCCGCCAACAACATACACACCCTTGGCAAGGCCGTCAAAAGCTGCTGATGGCTGCACGCCACGCTTCACAGCCACGCCTGTAATGCTGTAAACGGTTATGAGCGTTGGCTGCTGCACGGCTGTTGAGCCAATGCCTGAAGTCACATCGCGCTTGTACAGAGCAACAGGCTGCTGGTTCGATTTGCTTTCGTAGGTTGCGAAACGAGTTGGAGTGGTGCTCTTGTTATAGTTTATTGAGCGACTTGTAAACGCACAGCTCTTTATGTTAGCGTGCTCTCCCACGAACGTCACGTCCCACTTTGCATTGGCTGAACCAGCATCTGTTGTTGTCTGAAGCTTGTTCTTGCCAGACAGCGCAGCAAGATAGTTCTTGTCAACGGTGCTGTAGAACGTGTATGCCCCCTTTGAACCGCCAAGCAAGAACTGACGCGGCTTACCGTCGGTGTCCACATCAGTCACAATCTTGTCGTTTGTGATAGTCACGGCAGAAGCCGAACGCACATCACCATTCTGTGCTGCAAGAGCTGTAGAGCTTTCACCTCCCTCATAGACAATGAGATAGTAGGTTCCTGTGGTGAGATCGTTATCAGCGCTAACCTTGTTGAACGTCACACCGCTCACAGGCACAGGGTCTGGATTTGGATCGGGAGTGGGATCTGGATTGGTTTAAGTCGTTCGATAGCGAATCTCAGAA
>ERZ1023633.359-NODE-359-length-19521-cov-8.132282_pt1 | contig 19521 bp, 20 predicted proteins | sample MGYA00380333_ERZ1023633 | MGnify/ENA primary metagenome ERZ1023633 (study PRJEB33179, sample SAMN07448972) | human gut metagenome | biome: Human-gut; feature: Human associated habitat; material: Faeces | host: Homo sapiens | place: India: Bhopal | collected...
TTGCAGGAATTTGCAAACGATGACTGCAGCTCTTCCTGTCCATGATGTCTATTTCCAGCACAATGAATCGTCTGTCCGTCTACAGTCAATTCCCCATTACAGGTAAATGTATAAGTGCTATATGCTTTTGGATTTTCCCGGAAATATTCAAGCGTTGTAAAAATCTTAAATACGGATCCCGGTGCGTATTTTCCCTGTGTGGCACGATTATACAAAACAGTGCTGCCCTCTCCATTTACGGTATCCCAGTCCTTTTTGATCGTGTTTGGATCATAATCCGGTTTGGATACCATGGTAATAATTTTTCCGGTAGCCGGCTCCATAACAATCACCGCACCATCATAACTGCCAAGTGCATCATATGCACATTGCTGAATCTGTGCGTCAAGCGTGGTTACTACATTATCTCCCTGGCTTTTTGTTCCCGCGATATCATTTTTGATTTGCGTAAGGAAGAATTCATGTGACCGCAGCAACGAAAAATTCTCCTGATTTTCCAGTCCGGCTTTGCCATTTACCGCATATCCCACAGAATGCGCAAATACACGTCCGTACGGATAGCTTCTTGTTTCATTTCCCGCACTGTCCACTTTTGTCGTTGCCAGTGTCTGACCATCTGCAGATAAAATATCTCCTCTTACCACACGATCAGAGAACAGATCCTGAAGCGAATTGTACGGGCTGTTGATAAAGGATTCACTTTTATATACCTGAAAATATACAAAATATGCAATCATAGCAAGAAAAAGGCCAAGGAACAGATATGCAATTACCTGAAACTCTTTATTTCTTACGCGTACTTGCTGCTTTTTGTTTTTGTGCTTTTCCATACGTGCTGCCTCCTTTTTTCCTTTGTTCCTTTTTTTGCACCCGGTCATCAAACTGCATAATATACAGTCCCTGAATGATTCCAAAGACAATCAACGTAGAAAGAAGGGAACTTCCTCCATAACTTACCAGCGGAAGTGTCACACCGGTCGATGGAATAAGTTTGATTACTCCACCAATTGTCAGAAATACCTGAAGCGCATACAGTGTTCCAAGTCCTACAGCTGCAAGCCTGTAAAAACTGTCCCGCAACTTCATTGCAACATTCATGATCATAAAAAAGCAACTGACACATACCATAATCAGACACAGCGCAAATACGCCACCCATCTCTTCCGAGATTGCAGCAAAAATAAAATCTTTCGAAACTACTGGAATCTTGTTCGGCATTCCCTGATTAAGTCCGAGTCCAAACCATCCTCCGGTTCCAATTGCAAACAGTGACTGACAAATCTGATACCCTTCATTGTCAATTACACGAAGCGGGTCCGACCACGCAAGTACACGCGTCTGCACATGTGAAAAGATTTTGTACCCAATCACCGCTGCAAGGCTCATTGCCAGAATTCCTGCACCGAAGTATGTAAATTTGCGGGTCGCAACATAAATCATCACCAGATAAGTAAAAAAGTATAATAAGGCGCCGCCAAGATCCTTAGATGCCACTAATGCGAGCACAAAAAACGCTGAAATAACACTTGTAATCATCACTTGGTGAAAATCCTGCTTTTTATAGAGCATCGACGCAATAAACAACACAAACAGTATCTTTACAAACTCAGACGGCTGAATTGAGATTCCACCAATCGAAAGTGACAATTTTGCTCCATAGCTCGTCTGTCCTGCCACCGCAACGACAAGCAGTGCCCCGATTCCAACCACTGCATAGATCCACGTCATTTTTCGGAAGACCGACATATTCTGTAAAATCAGCGGGATAAGTAAAGCGATAAAAAATCCGGCTCCCACAAAAATAAACTGTCGAAATGCTTTTTCAAAAGACAATCTCGTCAATATGATAAAGCCAATGCAAATCAACATACACATATTGTTCAGCACAAGTTCCGACGCATGTTTGTAAAACAAATGATACGAGAGGATGATTGCACCCAATAGCACGACCTGCATCAGATAGAATGCGATCATCTGTTTATCTTCCGATGTCAGATATAAAACCAGAAACGCATCAAAATGAATCGTAAAAAGCAATATTCTTTGCACATGGTATATATGATTTTGCCTTTCTTCATCGTCATTAAAACGAAATACATGAAAACATTCATAGGTGTATATCATAAATAGCAGGATCATAATATATTTCGATGCCTGTACAATTAAATGAACCATCCTACTCTACTCCTCTTTTATAATGCCCGTTGGTATAATGTTCCTTCCACTGTTCTGGATACTGTCTGCGATCTTCATATAAAAACTCTTCCAGAAGATTCATTACATTTCCTGTCATCTTTTCGGACTCCATTGTGAAATCCAGGCGAAATGTCCGAAGTCCCGCTTTCTGCAGTTCACGTATATTAGAAAACAGCATCACAGGAAGCGAATTATACACCACATTGTAGCAGGCACTGCAATAATTTTTCACCGGGAACTGTGCCTGATAACGGTCTTTTAAATAAGTGATTGTCGGACATTTGTCACAGCCTTTCGTATTTTTATGCACACACTGTGCACTTGTCATAAGCGGATAATATCCATAAACAATCATTTCACTTCTTTGATTATCACGATGCATAATCTCACCGCGATTCAGTTCAATTGGAACGGTATTCGCCCATACACCTGCCTCTGCGAAAAATTGCTGCGCCCGGTCATTGTACGTATATACATTCTGATCCGTAATCATTTTACATTCCGGCAGATATTGTCTGCAATAAGCCAGTTCTTCGTAACCACGAACCAGAATGCCATCCAGCTGCAGATTCTGTAAGTCGTTTGCAAGAGACACAAACCAATCCGCAATCTCATTCCGGAAAATTCTCGGCATAGCAAAAAATGCCTGTTTCTTTGCTTTCTTTATCTTTGCAACATCCTCTGCAAGTTCATCTATAAAATGCGTTCTTCCATAGGCTGCAAAATCCAGATAAATTGCAGATACAAATTCTTTTTTCAGCAATACAGAAAGAAGTTCTCTTTTTTCGGTCAGACAAACTATCGTCGGTTCATTTTCTACATTTCTGTATCCATTTAAGTTTTTTGACTTTTCATCTCCCATTGCTTTTTCCGAGCAGCGATAATACGGTTCTAACATTTTCTCCTGTAACATGGAAAAAGCGTCTCTTCGCAACTGATTTAATGCGCCATTTGGTAAAAATACGTTTTCTCCCAAATGCACCTTCAAATCGGAGATTTCAAAAAATGTGTCCCCGGTTTTTGCCATACGCTGCGCAACATCAGCCTCATTCAATGGCTTCTTTTGTGCTTCCATCACTTCCATGCCTTCTGTGTGGAAAGTCTCACCACGACATGTCAGTTCATAGGATGCCGGTTTCCCAACCAGAAGCGAAACCACTCCTGCTACTGGAACTTTCTTTGGATTAGTCACATAGGTTTTTATGATCTTTTCCTGAAGTCCCTGTTTCGTTTTTTCATAACTTGGCTTCGCAAAAGTAACCATATCCGGTCCGTTCTGCCGGCTGTAATACGCATCGGTAAAACCGCATCGATTGCCTAATGCCAGAATATCCTGCATATCCTGCTTTTCAACCAGAACCTTTTCTTTCTTCTTCTGTGCCAGAAAACAATCAATATATTTTCGATAATAAGAAACAATGCCGGCTGCATAAGGTGCCTGCTTCATGCGGCCTTCAATCTTAAGAGAGTATACACCGGCTTCCCACAGTTTATTCAAATCTTCAATACCACACATATCTTTCAGGCTCAATACAAAGCTTTCTTTTTCATAGGTATTGTGATTTTCATCTAATACGGAATATGCAAGACGGCAAGGTTGCGCACATCGTCCTCTGTTTCCGCTTCGTCCGCCAAGCATACTGCTAAGCAGACACTGTCCTGAATAACAGTAACAAAGCGCGCCATGCACAAATGCTTCCAGTTCTACACCTGTCTGGTCATATATTTCTTTCATCTCCGCTAAAGAGACCTCACGCGCCATCACGATTCTCTCCGCACCAAGACTCTGTAGCATTCGCGCCCCTTCCACGCCAGTAATGGTCATCTGCGTACTTGTATGAATTGGAAGATCTGGGAAATATTCCCTTATAAAAGAAAATACTCCCATATCCTGTACCAGTACCGCATCAAGTCCCCTACGGTAAAAAGGAAGAAGATAATCATACAGTTTTCTGTTAAGCTCCGCATTCTTTAAAAGCGTATTGACTGTCAAATATACTTTTCTGCCAAACAAATGTGCATAATCAATTGCTTCAAGCAGTTCTTCTTCTGAAAAATTATTTGCATATGCACGGGCACCAAACAAATCACCACCAACATATACCGCATCAGCACCTGCCGCAATAACTGCCTTAAAAATCTCCAAAGATCCTGCCGGTGCAAGCAATTCGAATCCACGCATATCTTCTTTATTCTCTGTATTCACGTTATTATTTTTCCTATCATTCATCTGTGTCATTTTTTCACTCATGTTCTTTATTATACTATAAATTTTCCATTCATACATTAAACCATTATTAAATTTTATTTAAATATGGTACGATTCTGTAAAAAAGAAAAACTGCCGCATCAACGACAGTTCTATATGTTTGTTCTATTTTTGATTATTCTTGGATGAATTTTTCGTATGATTATCTTTTTTTCCATCCAGAAGCTTATCTTCCAGTGCAGCTTCCAATCTTGCTTTATTCAATAGAAGTTCTTTATTTTTGGCTTCAAGCTCCTTGACCGAAGTCTCTGCACTCTCTGTTTTTACCTGATTGGAAATGAGATCATGCTTTAAATCATAAAGTTCTTTTTCTTTGTTTTCCAAATCACGCTCTAATTTTTCGACCTGTGCTTTGGCTTTAAAATAATCATCTGCAATATTCAACTGAATCAATGTATTTTTCATATTAAGAGGAATATGCCGGTAATCTTCTATACCATCAAACTCGCTGATTTTATTATTGATATAAGCTGCCACTTTCTGAAGATATTCCTCTCCTTCATAGCCGCTCAATGTATATACTTTTCCGTCAATTACTACTTCTGCACTCGTCTTAGCTGCCATCTTTTTTCCTCCCGTTTTCCGAACATCACTCTTGTATTATAAGCTTACTCCCCTGGAAATGCAACCGCTATCACGCATTTTGCATCCGTCCGAAATGTTCATAGGCAAAGGATGTAGCGACTCTTCCCTTCGGGGTACGGTTAATAAAATTATTTTTCACGAGATACGGTTCATACACATCCTCGATTGTGCCGGAATCTTCGCCGATAGATGCTGCAAGCGTGTCCAGACCGACCGGTCCTCCATCAAATTTATCAATGATGGTAAGAATAATGTTACGGTCGTTCTGATCCAGTCCCATCTTGTCGACCTCCAGCAAATCTAATGCAAATGCAGCAACTTCATATGTAATTCTGCCATCATACTTAACTTCCGCAAAATCCCTGACACGTTTTAACAACCGGTTTGCCAATCGTGGAGTTCCTCTGGATCTGCGTGCAAGTTCGTATGCACCTTTGTCATCAATTTCAACATTTAACACATGAGCCGACTGCAAAATAATGGTTTTCAGTTCATCCACCGTATAATATTCCATATGACTGACAACACCAAATCGGTCACGCAGCGGCGCAGACAGCATACCTGCACGTGTTGTGGCGCCCACCAGTGTAAACTTTGGAAGGTCCAGACGGATAGATCTTGCCGATTCACCTTTTCCGATCATTACATCAATCGCATAGTCTTCCATCGCCGGATACAGCACCTCTTCCACCTGCCGATTCAAACGATGAATCTCGTCAACAAATAAAATATCCCCATCTGCAAGATTATTTAAAATCGCTGCCATCTCACCCGGTTTGGCAATTGCCGGCCCGGAAGTCACCTTTAGATGAGAACCCATTTCATTGGCGATAATTCCTGCCAGTGTTGTTTTTCCAAGTCCTGGCGGTCCATAAAACAGAACGTGGTCCAAAGCTTCTCCACGTGCTTTTGCCGCATCAATATAGACTTTCATACTGTCTTTGATTTTTTCCTGTCCGATATAATCCTCCAGCGTTTGCGGACGAAGAGAAGTTTCAATCTTTATATCTTCTTCCTGCATCTGCGTGGAAATCACTCGTTTTGCCATAATAACCTATCTTCCCATCTAATTTCTATCACGATCTAAAATAACGACAAATGTTTCAATGCTGCTTTGAGCACTTCTTCCACATCCATATCTTCTGTAATCTCTACCGCCGAAACCGCTTTGAGACTCTCCGTCGAAGAATAGCCCAGTGCAGTAAGCGCCATAACCGCATCATTTTTCACACTGCCACCTGCAGCCGCCACATTTTTCTGTACATGTTCGGTTTTTGCCTCAAAAGCATCTTCAAGGCTTAATTTGTCCTTCAGTTCCAGAATCACACGCTGCGCAGTCTTTCCACCCACACCCGGTGCTTTTGAAATCGCCTTGGCATCTCCGGATAAAATGGCAAAGCGCAAATCATCTGCTTCGAGCGTCGATAAAATAGCCAGCCCTCCTTTTGGACCAATTCCGCTGACCGATATCAAAAGCTTGAACAGTTCCAGGTCATCTTTTGTCAGAAAACCATACAGAATCATGGCATCTTCCCGCAAATATAAGTAAGTGTATATTTTAAGATTCTCGCCAACCGATGGCAGATAATCAAACGTCTGTAATGAAATGAACACCTGATATCCGATTCCGCCCGCTTCGATAACGATATAATCTGTGTTTATTTCAGCAAGTTCACCTTTTATGTATGCGTACATAATTTTCCTCTTTTATACTTATAATGTTATATTCTTTAATCGCACAATCACTTCTTTTGCAATCACGCCAATCAAAAGTCCTGTCACCAGACCTGCAAACAGAAGTACAGGCACATAAAAGAACACATTGTAGCTGTTTACAATCCATGCAGCAACGATAATCTGCCCGATATTATGGCTGATTCCACCTGTGATACTAACCGAAATACAACTGAATTTGTCTGTTTTTTTCATAAGAAACATCACAAGAAAACTCAGTATTCCGCCACTTAATGAATAAAGAATACTGAATGCATTTCCAAACAATATTCCCACCAGCACAATGCGAAGCAACGAAACAAGCAACGCTTCTTTTGTTCCAACAGAATACAGCATAAGCACCACAACAATATTGGCAAGCCCTAGTTTTATGCCCGGGATTCCAACTGAAAACGGAATCAGCGTCTCGATATAGCTGCAGATCATCGCAAGTGCCAGAAAAAGGCCCATAAACGCAGTTTTGCGGATACGATTGTCTTTCTTATTGTGCAAAGCCATCCACTCCCTTCGCATCAGACTCTGTCACTGTGACCACAATTTTATTTGGCAGACAGACAATATTCTCATTCTGTCTGGAAATTGCTTTCTGCTTGACACACAGGCGATCCGGACAGTCTGCATCCTTCATATCCGCCTTTCCATCCGCAATCACCAGGGTGTTCGTAATCTTACCGTCCTTGTCTGTAATTTCTATCGTCTGATTCTCATTGAGCGCATAGGTTCCATACACTTGTCCATCCCTTGTAATGGTAACTTCGTTTCCTTTTTTTGCACCAAACAGACGTATGCCACCGTAGGCAACAAGACACAGTAAAATCAGACATACAATTAAAATCACGTCATTTCTGCCAAATTTTCTATGCATCGGCTACAACTTCTCCAAGATAATAGAATCCCTTGCATTCTACAAGTTTTACCATATACAGATTACCAATCATACTGGTATCTCCTGGGAAATGCACAACCGCATTATTAGAAAGACGTCCGGTAATCAGAGAGGCATCCTGCTCATTTTGTTCTTCCGCCAAAACTTCAACTGTTTTTCCTTCCAGTTCCATTGCTTTTCTTGTGCTGATTGCCTGCACTTCCTTCAGTAACATATCAAAATGTGCTTTCACCTCTGCCGGATCCACTTGATTCTCCATCGCTGCAGCAGGCGTTCCTGTTCGTTTGGAGTAAATAAAAGTAAATGCACTGTCATACTCTACCTGTTTTACAACATCCAGTGTCTCCATAAAATCTTCTTCTGTCTCTCCCGGAAAGCCGACGATAATATCGGTCGTCAGAGCAATATCCGGTATTGCTTCACGAAGTTTGCGGACAATTTCCAGATACTGTTCCTTATCATAATGACGGTTCATAATTTTTAAAATACGTGAACTTCCCGACTGTAAAGGCAGATGCATATGCTTGCTGACTTTGTCACAGTCTTTTATCGTTATAATCTGATTATCTTACAAATCCTTCGGATGTGAAGTCATGAAACGGATTCGTTTTAATCCATCAATCTTATTTACTTCCCGCAGTAATTCTGCAAACGTGACCGGTGTATCCAGATTCTTTCCATAAGAATTTACGTTCTGTCCCAAAAGCATAACTTCACACACACCGTCTGCAACCAGACCTTCAATTTCTCGGATGATGTCTTTTGGCTCACGGCTGCGCTCACGTCCACGTACATACGGAACAATACAGTAACTACAGAAATTATTACATCCGAACATAATGTTGACTCCGGATTTAAACGAGAATTTACGCTTGATTGGTAAATCTTCTACGATTTTGTCCGTATCTTTCCATATGTCAACAATCATGGAATTAGATTCCATGCTGCGGCACAACAATTCTGCAAACTTATAGATATTATGTGTTCCAAAAATAAGGTTTACAAAACGATAAGACTTTCGGATTTTTTCTACAACGGTAGGCTCCTGCATCATACAGCCACAAAGTGCGATCATCATCTGCGGATTCTTCTTTTTGTAATTGGATAAATAACCAAGACGTCCATAGACTTTGTTGTTGGCATTTTCTCTTACCGTACAAGTATTATAGATAACAAAATCTGCATGCTCATCTTCTGTCTCGACATATCCGATATCCGTAAGAATTCCCACCAGTTTTTCCGAGTCTCTCGCATTCATCTGACACCCAAATGTTTTCACGCAACAGGTAAGTTTGCGTCCGAGCCGTTCCTCTTTTTCTTTTATATAAGACTTTGCCTTTTCAATGTAATCATACTGAAGCTTTGTTTCTTCTGCTCCAGTCAGTGTATTCTGTTCTAAATCTCTCATGTTATCCTCGTCTATCTTTTATTATGGGCGAATCTGACCATTGCCATAAATAATGTATTTATAGCTGGTCAACGCTTCTAAGCCCATCGGGCCTCTCGCGTGAAGTTTCTGTGTACTGATTCCGATTTCTGCGCCAAATCCGAATTCATTTCCATCGGAAAATCGTGTGGATGCATTGACATAAACACATGCGGAATCCACTTCCTCTAAGAATTTCTGTGCAATATCATAATCTCTGGTAACAATAGCCTCTGAATGGGAGGTGTTATATTTGTTAATATGGGCAATTGCTTCTTCAAGACTGTCTACAACCTTCACCGACAAAATATAATCCAGATATTCTTTTCCCCAGTCTTCCTCGGTTGCCTTTGTAACCAGAGGTTTCTCTGTTCCTAAATATTCTACCGCCGCATCATCTCCGCGCATTTGCACATCGTACTCTTTTAATGCCACATACAGTTTTGTCAAAAATTCTTTTGCCACAGCACGATGTACCACAATAGACTCGCAGGCATTGCACACACCGATACGCTGTGTCTTCGCGTTGCGGATAATATCGACTGCCATATCCAGATCGGCATACTCGTCTACATACACATGACAGTTTCCGGTTCCTGTCTCAATTACCGGAATCGTAGCATTATTCACAACAGTCTGAATAAGACCACTGCCACCTCTTGGAATCAACAGATCTACATACTGCTTCATTTTCATGAACTCATTCGTGGTCTCATGATCGGTCGCTTCAATCAGACTTAACGCACCTTTTGGAATATTCATTTCATCAAGTGCCTCCTGCATTGCAGAAACAATCGCGATATTAGAATGAATGGCATCACTTCCGCCTTTTAAAATTGCGCAGTTTCCAGCCTTAAAGCATAAACCAAACGCATCAGATGTGACATTCGGGCGCGCTTCAAAAATAATACCAATGACACCGATTGGCACACGACGCTTGCCTATGATCAGACCATTTGGGCGCTTTTTCATGGAAAGCACTTCTCCGATTGGATCATCCAGTTTAGCAATCTGTCGAAGTCCATCTGCCATTCCTTCTAACCGGTCATGATTTAATGTCAGGCGGTCCAAAAGGCCTGCCGGCATATTACGTTCTTTTCCGTTTACAACATCCACGGCATTCGCCGCAAGAATTTCTTCCTCATGGGAAAGAATTTTGTCCGCTGCCTTGCGCAGTGTTTCATTCTTTACATCGGTATCCAGCATACCCACTTTAATTCTATCATCATGTGCTGTCTTACATAATACTTCCAGATTCATTATAATCCTCCTATTATATAACCATCTTTACTGCTCATCTGTAATTAATTTTGTCATCCGTATATCATGAATATCTGTTGGAATCTCCGGTTCTCTTTGTTCCGAATAACAGATTCCGACCGGCATGAGCGATGGGTGCATCGAAAGATATCTGTCATAATATCCCTTTCCATATCCAAGCCGGTAACCACCTGCCGAAAAAGCGACCCCCGGTACCAGTATATGTACCGGTTCCGGCTGTTCTTCGTACTTTTTCAGATCATAATTTTCCAGATCCGGTTCCATGACATGAAAGCATCCCTCTTTTAAACAGGTAAAGTCATCCACTTCATAGAACTCCATCTCTTCTCCAAACACTTTTGGAAAGTACAGCTTTTTGCCATCATTCCATGCTCTCTGACAAAAGCCGCGCAGATTCACTTCGCTTGCGATTGCCGCATACACACATATGATTTTGGCATCCGCATACCAGCTCTCTTTAATCAAAGCATTCGTAATCTGTTCGTTTTTACTTTTACGCAGCTCCGGAGGAATTCCATCCCTGATGGCCTTCATTCGTTTACGAAGTTGTGCCTTTGTTTCCATATTTTACTCCAAGATTTTCTACTTTGCCCTGTTCATTGATCACATCAATATTATTTAACTGGCTTCGGAGATTGCTTTTTACGGAAGCAATATATTCTTTTCGCAAAAGATCCTGCTCTTTCTTTTCCTCTTCTGTCAGCCCTTCTGCTTTTGATTTGCGATATAACGCGTTAATTCTTTCAATTTTTTCCTGATTCATTATCCTATTGTCTCCATTACATATGTTGCAACATTAAAATTCGGATTCTCATTTGCGGTAAACAGTGTTCCCACATAATCATCCTGAAAAATATCCTGTAAAATTCTCACATCTTTTCCATTGGCAATAATCATATCCGTGCCGGAAAATGTTGCGATCTTGGCTGCCGCAAGTTTGGTTGCCATACCACCGGTCCCCACATTGCTTCCTGTGGAATCTTTTGCCATCTCATAAATCTGTTCATCGATTGAATCCACGACATCGAGAAGTTTCGCATCCGGATTGCTGTGTGGGTCATCCGTGTAAAGACCATCAATATCCGAAAGCAGAATCAGCAGATCCGCCCCGACAATGGACGCCACAAGTGCAGACAGCGTATCGTTATCACCGAACTGCATCTCATATGTACTGACTGTATCATTTTCATTTACGACCGGAATCACACGCAAATGAAACAATTCATCAAACGTGTTTTTGGCGTTTTCCCGGGATACCGGATTCACCATGGTATTCTTTGTCATAAGTACCTGACCTGCAGTCTGATTGTATTCTGCAAAAAGCTTCTGATACACCATCATCAGCTTTGCCTGGCCAACCGCCGCGCATGCTTGTTTCGTCGAGATATCCGACGGGCGTTCTTTAATTCCCATAGCTGCCCGGCCCACTGCAATCGCACCGGAACTTACCAGGCAAACATCAATTCCCTGATTGTGCAAATCGCTCAGCTCACGGACCAAATGCTCAATCTTAACAAAATTCAGCTTTCCCGTCTCCGGGTGTGTCAGTGATGAAGAACCAATTTTTATCACGACTCTCTTATATTTTGATTTATTACTCATTTTCATATCCTCTCTTGGACATCAGCCATTTCATTCGCATTTTCAAACCTCGTTATACTCTACCATATCTTTGCATAAAATACAAAAGGAAATGTACAATTGTATTTATTTCAAGAGCTGTATTTTTTCGGAAAGGCAGGTAAATTCTACATCCGTAACATCTCCGCAGTATTCCCCATCCGCATGAAGCACGACCGGCTTACTGGTATGCACACGAATTATGGGAGCCTCGATTATGGTAAATCCCCTGATTTTTTCATGTTTTGCAGCTACTAAAAACGGCAGGCAGAAAAAGGTAATCGCTTTGGGAATCCCATGTGCACTGCTTAACGAAAGCATTCCGTCTGTACAGGAAGCATGCGGAGCCATTGGAACCCCGCCCCCTTCTGCCGGAAGATTCATAGCCGCCGCAAAGATTGCTTTATGTAACCGGTAAATTTTATGGTTATCACCACATTCTACAACTGCTTCTGTAGTATCCATCATAAAAAGCGACTGCACAGTCAGTACGAGGTAAGTAAGTTTTCCGAGATGAATCCGGTTCAAAAACTTTTTGCAGTTTGAATGCAGTGCTTTCTTGCAGACAATTGCATCGAGACCTACGCCCGCACTGATTCCAAAAATCCGGTGTTTCTTTTCCCAGGTCACCTGTCCAAGATCCATTTTCTTTATCGGAATTCCATGCTTTTCCCGTCGAATGCACTTTAAAATCTGTCTCATACACACTATCGGGTCCGTTGGAATTCCCATACCTTTTCCGAAGTCATTCCCTGAACCACTGGCAATCACACCAAGACGTACTTTTTCAAAATCCGTAATTCCATTGAGGACCTCGTTGACGGTACCATCGCCACCCACAGCGATCAGATACACAGCTTTCTCCTGCTTTTTTGACAATTCTCTTGCAAGAACCGTTGCATGTCCCACATATTTTGTTTCATAAGCTTCATATGGGATATGTTTCTGCCTGAGAAAATCATATACCTGCCTCCATACCTGATTTGCATTTCCCGTTTTTGCATTTGTATTTACAATAAAATATAATTTGCTCATCTTATGTTCAGATACCTTCGTTTATTTTTATAATTATTTATAATTCACACCTATCTTATTATAATATAAATTGTACCAATTTGCACGATATTCTTCATTTCTTCTCTTGTTCCCATTATCAATATGCGCTATCATAGATATGTTTTTTGAAAGTATAACTATGAGGTTTGGAATAGTTATAAAACAGAAAGGATCACCATTATGAAACTACATATAAAATATCTACGCTTTTTTGCCTTGCTTCTGCTCTGTGGAGTGTTCATACCATCCTTGCAGGGATGCCAGGCAGAGGGACAAAAAGTCTCCAAGACCGGTTTCTATTTTGATACTGTCATCAACGTTACCCTCTATGGAACTTCGGACGAAAGCTACATTGATGAGTGCTTCTCGCTTGCTGACCGCTACGAACATCTGCTGTCAAACACCATCGAAGACAGCGAAATTTCCAAAATCAATGCGGCAAAAGGTTCTTATGTGACCGTCAGTGACGAAACACTCACGCTAATAAAAGCCGGTATCTCTTACGGAGACCTCAGCAACGGGAAATTTGATATTACAATCGGTGGATTATCGGATTTGTGGAATATTTCTTCCATCGCAGAAAATGCCAAAAGTGAAGACAACGAAGTCGATGCATCCGTGCTTCCGTCCAAAGATGAAATTGCAGAAACACTCTCCCACGTCAGCTACAAGAATATTGAAATCAAAGGAAATGATGTCCGTCTTTTGGACCCACAGGCCAAACTCGATTTAGGTGGTATCGCCAAAGGCTACATTGCAGATCAGATGAAAACCTATTTGCAGAAAAAAGGTATCTCAGAAGGTATCATCAATCTCGGCGGAAATGTTCTTACTTTAGGGAAAAAAGAAAATGGGGATACTTACAGTATTGGTGTACAAAAGCCTTTTGCAGAAAGCGGCACCAGTCTTGGTATTGTAAAAGTCCCAGATGCCTCTGTGGTATCTTCCGGCATTTATGAGCGCTACTACCGGGTAAACGGAAAATTATACCATCATCTGTTAAGCACTGAAAACGGTTATCCCATTGAAAATAATCTGTATCAGGTTACCATCATCAGCCAGCGTTCCATGGACGGTGATGCCTTAAGCACCACATGCTTTGCATTAGGCCTTAATGATGGCATGAAACTGATTGAGCAGATCAAAGATACCGAAGCCATCTTTGTTACTGATGACGGAAAAACACACTGCACTTCCGGTATCGGAGATATGGTGCAATTTGAACAAAATTAATCAAAAAGTCACCCGAACAGCTTCGAGTGACTTTTTTACTGTATTTGTAAATTACAAAGAACTACAAAATAATCTTCTTCGGACATTTTTCTGCACAGATTCCGCAACCTGTACATTTCTCCTGATCAATGTATGCCACGTTGTCAATTACATGAATGGCATCTGATGGACAATTCTTCTCACACAGATGACATCCGATACATCCTACAGAGCAGGCATCCATAACCGCTTTTCCTTTATCCTTGGAACTGCACTGCACAAGATGCATTGCCTCATAAGGCACAAGCTCAATCAGATGCTTCGGACATGCAGCCACGCACTTTCCACAAGCCTTGCAGACTTTCTCATCTACTTTTGCAATTCCATCGACTATATGGATTGCGTCAAACGGGCAAGCCTTTACACAGCTTCCAAAGCCAAGACAGCCATAATTACATGATTTCGGTCCACCGTTTGGAACAAATGCCATTGCAGCACAATCTTCCAGACCTGTATAATCATAATCCTGTTTTGCTTTTTCACAGGTTCCTGCGCATTTTACAAATGCGACTTTCTTAACAGAAGCACCTGCAGAAACTCCCATGATTTCTCCGACTTTTGCTGCTACCGGATCGCCACCTACCGGACACTGTCCTACCGGTGCTTCTCCCTTTGCAATCGCAGCTGCAAGTCCAGAACATCCGGCGTATCCACAACCACCACAGTTATTTCCAGGCAGAACTTCAAGAATTGCTTCTTCTCTCGGGTCTACCTCAACTTTGAATTTTTCTCCGGAAATGCCGAGGAAAAATCCAAGAATAATTCCAACACAGCCTACAACAAGAGCTGCGACAATAATTCCAGTAAGCATATTCTTTTCCTCCTAAATCATTCCTGAGAATCCCATAAATGCGATGGACATCAGGCAGGCTGTAATCAATACAATCGCAGTGCCTCTGAATGTCTTAGGGATGTCATTATATTCAATTTTTTCACGAATTCCTGCCATCAGTACGATTGCGATAAAGAATCCCACTGCAGTAGAAAATCCATATACTACGCTCTCTAACAGATTGTAATCATAAGTTACACAGTTCAAAGCCACACCAAGTACGGCACAGTTGGTTGTGATCAATGGAAGATACACACCAAGTGACTGATACAGTGCCGGCATTTTCTTTTTCAAGAACATCTCAACAAACTGTACCAATGCTGCAATAACTAAAATAAATACAATTGTTTTCAAATATGTCAGATCAATTCCCTTTGAAACAAGGAATGGATTGGCAAGAATAAATTTATAGATCAGTCCGGTAATGAAAGAAGATATCGTAATAACAAAGATTACTGCTCCACCCATACCAGCAGCTGTCTCCGTCTTCTTGGATACACCAAGGAACGGGCAAATGCCGAGGAACTGACTTAATACTACGTTGTTTACAATTGCAGATCCAACCGCAATCAAAACCAGTTCAGCTAATGTACTCATCGACTTTCTCCTCCCTTATGCCTGTTCTTTTTCAGAAGCTGCAGCCTTACCAGTACACATTGCAGACTGACCACAGTGTGCACAATCACCGGACAGACAGCCTGCCGGTTCTGCAAGAGGCTTGCCTTTTGCTTCCATCTTTTTACGAATGATGTTCATTCCGGCTACAAGGAATGCCAGTACAAGGAATGCACCAGGTGCCATAATAAAAATGGTAATTGGTGTAAATCCCTTGATTGCAGACAGGAACGGAAGTCCGAAAAATGTTCCTGCACCAAGGATTTCACGAATCAGACCAATAATAGTAAGTCCCATGGTAAATCCAAGTCCCATACCGATTCCATCGAAAATAGACTCGACCGGTCCATTCTTTGATGCATAGCTTTCTGCACGGCCAAGAATAATACAGTTAACTACGATCAGCGGAATATACACACCAAGTGCTTTGGAAAGACTTGACAGATATGCCTGCATCAGAAACTGTACAACGGTAACCAGTGATGCAACGATCACTATGTAAGCTGGCATACGCACACCATTTGGAATCACTTTACGAAAAAGTGAAATCAAAAGGTTTGAAAAAACAAGTACAACCAATGTAGAAAGTCCCATACCCAATCCGTTGATGGCGGATGATGTAACGGCCAATGTCGGACACATACCGAGCATCAGTACAAAGGTAGGATTTTCCTTGATTACACCATTATATAAACGTTCAACATACTTGTTCATTACTGAGCACCTCCTAACGCATTCTGGAAGTAATAAATTGCGGCGTTGCAACCATTTGCCATCGCTTTGGATGTGATGGTAGAACCAGTAATGGCCTCAATCTGATCATCGGATGATGGTGTCTGCTTTACTACAGTAAACTGATCAACCTTTTTGTTCTGGAACTGACTATAGAAATCTTCTTCCTCTGCTTTCATACCAAGACCCGGTGTCTCGGAAATGTCAGTAATGGAATACCCATTTACAGTTCCATCATTCTGAATTCCTACAGAAAACGTAATGCTTCCCTGGCTTCCGTCTTTTGCAGTAACCGTGATTACATATCCGAGTGCATTACCATCTTTGTCAACGGCTTCTTCCACGTCATCAATGGTATCATCATAACCTGCATCTGCGACTAATTTGTCAGCCTCATCTGCATCATACTCTTTTTCATTAAATGCATCTGCATCCTTAAACACTGCCTGATAGGCCTCTTTCTTTGTCTGCTCATTTGCCTTATCGATCGGTGTCTTGGTAATGCCATATACAGTACCTAAGATCACACCGATCACCAGTGTAAAGGCGGTCAAAATCAAAGCGTCATGTACAATCTGTTTATTCATTCTTCTTTGCCTCCTTTACTACTCCAAATGCTCTTGGTATTGTAACTTTCTCAATCAATGGTACAAGAAGGTTACTCAAGATAATTGCAAAGGAAACACCTTCTGCATTGGCTCCAAAACAACGGAAAATACCGGTCAGTAATCCGCAGCAGATACCAAAAATAATCTGTCCCATTGGTGTGATTGGTGATGTAACATAATCTGTAGCCATAAAGAATGCACCAAGCATCAGACCACCACCGCAAAGCTGGGCAACCACATATGTAATGTCAAATCTCTGTGCACCAAAGATAAACATAAAGATTGCAAATGTAATGATGTAAGAAGCCGGTATTCTTAAATTGATCACGCCAAGAAGGATCAAAATAATTGCACCAATTAAGATTGCGATCACGGAAGTCTCTCCGATAGTTCCTGGGATCTTTCCTGTAAGCATATCCATAAGATTTACAGAAGAAAGCCCCTCATTTCTTATCATTCCAAGTGGAGTTGCTCCAGAATATGCTTCATACTGTTTACAGCTGAAATTTGTCATATCTGCGGCAAATGCAATCAAAAGGAAACAACGTCCGCCAAGGGCCGGGTTCATGAAATTCTGTCCCAGACCACCAAACAGCATTTTTACAATTACGATTGCGAAAACACCACCAATAACAGCTTCCCACCATGGAAGATTTACCGGAAGGTTCAATGCCAGAAGCAAACCGGTAACGACTGCACTCAAATCAGTCAGGCTGTTTTTCTTGTGTACGATCTTATTAAAAATCCATTCCGAAGCCATACAGCTTGCAATGGTAACCAAAATCAGTACCAATGCTTTATATCCAAAGTTATATATACCAAACAAACTTGCCGGCAGTAATGCAATAAGTACATACAGCATCACTCTGCTTGTAGAATCTTTGGCACGTACATGTGGTGAAGATGAAACCTGATATTTTTCACTCACGATAATCCACCTCTTTCTCTTATTTTTGTTTTCTCTTTTCTGCAAGCACTAACTTTTTCATTGTTTTAACAGACTGTGCTACCTGTCGTCTGGAAGGACATACATAACTACAGCTGCCACATTCAATACATTCAAGTCCATGCCATTTTTCAAACTCTGCCATCAATCCGTTATTACCAAATTTGGCAAGTCGAGATGGAATCAGATTTTCCGGACATGCTTCCACACATCGTCCACAGTTGATACATGCCAGAGGCTCAAATTCTGCCACTGCATCTTTGCCAAGGCAAAGAAGGGAAGAAGAAGTCTTTGTTGTCGGCACATTCAGTCCAAACATGGCAAATCCCATCATTGGTCCACCGGAAATAATTTTCTCTGGCTGTACCTTGAATCCGCCTGCAGCTTCTACCAACTGCTCATATGGTGTACCCATGCTATACAGGAAATTCGAAGGATTGGTAATCGCATCGCCTGTGATAGTTGCTACACGCTTCATTACAGGGATTCCATTCTTTACTGCATTATAAACAGCAATCATGGTCTCCACATTATCTACAATACATCCTGCGTCCGCCGGCAGCATCTTGGAATTGATAGCTCTTCCAGTTACGGCGTAAATGAGCTGTCGCTCACCACCCTGTGGATACTTGGTCATCAATTCACACACTTCCATACGTGGCTCATCTTTCACCAGTTCCTTCAACTTTGCAATTGCGTCCGGCTTATTGTTTTCAACGCCAAATACACCCTTTGCTTTGTCAAACAGCTGAAGAATAATCTTCATTCCTGCAACGAGCTGCTCCGGAGTCTCCATCATTCTGCGATAATCGGCAGTCAGATATGGCTCACACTCTGCACAGTTTGCAATTATGTATTCAATTTTTTCTGGTTCCTTTGGTGACAGTTTTACATGTGTTGGGAAACCTGCACCACCCATTCCTACAACGCCAGCCTCTTTGACTTTGTTGATGATTTCTTCCTTTGACAGAGATGTTACATCATCAACTGCGTTATAAGTGACTTCATTAAATTCTCCATCGCTTTCAATTACGATTGAGTTAACCATGTCCCCTACAGCCACACGCCGTGGTTCAATTTTCTTTACTGTACCAGATACAGATGAATAGATTGGTGAAGATACAAAGCCGCCCGCTTCTGCAATCTTCTGTCCCTTCAGCACTGTGTCTCCTACAGCAACAATTGGGGTAGCTGGTGCTCCAATATGCTGCGATAATGGAAATACCAATTCACCCTTGGGTAGAACTTCTTTGATTGGTGCATCCTTTGCGAGTTCTTTTCCCTCATAAGGATGAACGCCGCCTTTAAATGTTTTCAAACCCATTTTTGTGCCCTCTTTCCTCTACATATTTGTCAAAACACTATAGTTTATGACACATTATCAATTGAATTATAGCACTTTTTAACCAAAAATGAATTAGTTTTTTCTTTTTTTTTGGAATATTATGTATTCTTTTTGATAC
>ERZ1023633.362-NODE-362-length-19367-cov-8.809807_pt1 | contig 19367 bp, 25 predicted proteins | sample MGYA00380333_ERZ1023633 | MGnify/ENA primary metagenome ERZ1023633 (study PRJEB33179, sample SAMN07448972) | human gut metagenome | biome: Human-gut; feature: Human associated habitat; material: Faeces | host: Homo sapiens | place: India: Bhopal | collected...
ACTATGAGAATAACAAAGAAAAGGTGCTAGAATATAACAGAAAATACTATGAGAAAAACATAGAAAAGATGAGAGAATATCACAGAAATTACTATGAGAATAACAAAGAAAAGATGAAAGAATGTCACAAAAGATATAGAGATAGGAACAAAGAAAAGATAGCAGAAGCAAATAAAAGATATAGGGAAAAAAACAAAGAGAAGATAAGAGAATATAAAAAGCATTATAGGGAAAAAACAAATGTAATTTAGATTGTTTAAACTGTATATATGAAGATTGTATTTTATGAATTGATATAAGGGGATTTAAAGAAATTAAAACAAAAGGAATGATGACTTATTAATACAGTAAATTTGATTGGGTACGTAGGTATTCATCCAGAACTAAAGACAACCCAAAGTGGAAAGAGTGTATGTAGTTTTAATTTAGCGGTTAAAGGTAGAGCAGATAAAACAAATTGGATAAAGCTTGTGTTTTGGAATAACCTTGCTGAGATAGTTGTGAAATACATCAGAAAAGGCGAGCAACTTGGAGTTACAGGCGAAATCAATGTAAGAGAGTATGAAGTAGAAGGCTCAAAGAGAACGGCTTTTGAAATAAACGTAAATGATATAACTTTTATTGGAAGCAAGAAAGAAGAAAACCAAGAATACTATACAGATTCTACTGAAGATTTACCGTTTTAAGGAGGAAAATTAAATGAAAATGGAAGAAAGATATCAAAAAGAAAATGAAATACAAGTAACGATTTGTAGGCTAATGAGTCAATTAAGGAAATATAGGAATATATTACCAGCTAGAATATTGAATTTTGAAGGTCAAATAAGGTATTTAAAAGATACTTTAGATGAGGAAATTAAGTTGACAGAAGAAAAAATATATAATTTTCCTAATACCAGAAATATAAGCAGTCCGGAAGAACTTGGGAATAAATTAAAACAGATTAGAAAATTAAGAGATTTGACGCAGAATGAAGTCTCAACGGCATTGGGTATAGATAGGTCAACTTATACATATTATGAAACAGGTAATATAACACCGCCGGTATTCACATTGTTAAAGTTAGCGGAGATTTTTAAAGTTGAAATAAGTGAAATATTAAACGCATGAGGTGAATGTTTATCAATGAAAGATATATTTGAACCCGCCAGTCAAGTGGCATTAATTATAGGTGTAGCGGAAGCATTAAAGATAATGGGATTAGAATCAAAATATATACCGATAGTGGATATTTTAATTGGAATTATAAGCGGTCTAATTATGTGGAGTGAAGAATATGGTATTTATAAAGCTGGAATAATGGGAGTTTCATTGGGTCTTAGTGCATGCGGTGCATTTAGTGGATTTAAAAACATTATGTCTTAAGTTAAATATTTACAAAAAAGTCAATAATTAATTTGAATAACAATTGAACTTATGGTATAATAATTAAAGGGATAGTGATAGCTACACGATAAGGCGACAACCCTAGTCGCTTTCCCTTAATTTTTATTGTAGGGTATTACATAGGGGGTAGTATGAGCGAGTTTGAATTAAGCAAGGAAGAAAAATTAGTGTTCATAAAAAAAGAAGATGTTTTTACTAATAGTAAAATTGTAGCGGAACATGCAGGGATTCAACATCATGCAGTACAGAAAATAACCGATAAATATAAAAGTGATTTTGAGGAATTTGGGAAGCTGAAATATAAGAATTTAAAATGCGAAGATTCAGGAAGAGGAAGACCAGAAAAAATATACTTATACAATAAGGAGCAAACAATGTTATTAATTTCGGTGCTTAATTGCCAGATAAATCTAAAGAAACATATCATAAAAAATATAGATAAAGATGAACTACCGCCAATGAACATTCAAGAAAATAAAAAAGGCTATGTATATATTTTAGAATGGGCAAATAATCTAGTTAAAATAGGTAGATCGAAAAATCCATATAATAGAATAAGTTGTCTTAGAACTCAATCTCCTATTAAGTTAAAACAAACATATATAAGCGAAGAAATACCAAACTATGAAGAAGTAGAAATTAAATTGCATAAATTTTTTTCTAAAGGTAGGAAACATGGAGAGTATTTTACAATCACTTTTGATAAAGTTGTGAAAAAATTAAAAGAAATATCAAAAACTTAAATTAATAGGCTAAAAATTTTTATATTTTTTTGGCGAGAAAACCCACGATTTTAATCGTGCGGAGTGTCAGTTAGGAGTGAATCACTATGAATTACAAAGGGATAGACATTTCGAAATGGAATTCCACAGTTGATTTTGAAGGAGTAAAAAATGAGGGAACAGATTTTTTGATTATTCGAGAAGGCTATGGAAAGAAAGACCCTAAACAAGTAGACAAGCTATTTCATAGAAACATTCAGGAAGCACAAAAAGTAGGTTTACCGGTTGGTGTTTATCATTATTCTTATGCGGATAGTGTTTCAGATGCTAAAGCAGAAGCAGAGTTTTGTCTTGAGAATATACAAGGATATAAGCTTGAGTATCCAATTTGCTTTGACATTGAGGACAAGGAACAACTTAAATTAACAAATAGGCAACGTACAGATATATGTAAAGCATTCTGTGAAGAAATCGAAAAAGCGGGATATTACGCAATGATATATTGTAATTTGAACTGGTGGAATAACTATCTAAACAAAGATGAATTGAGAAAATATGATTTGTGGCTTGCTCAATGGAACGTATCAGCACCGAGTGTAAATTGCGGAATATGGCAATATTCAGATAAAGGAACGGTAGACGGAATTAGCGGTAATGTGGATTTGAATATTAGTTATAAAGATTATCCTACAATCATGAAAGCTAAAGGACTTAATGGTTTTAGCAAAAAAGATGTAAGCATGATAAGCTACACAATAAAAAAAGGTGATACTCTTTGGAAAATAGCTAATGAATACGGTACAACAGTCGAACAAATTGCCAAAGATAATGGGATTACAGATGTAAATAAAATTTATCCTAATCAAATTCTTAAAATAAAAAAATAATGGTAGTAGATATGATAAAATTAAGTGAAGCAGAAGAACAAAAAAATATTTTTGAATGGGCATCATATATACCGGAGCTTAAATGGTTGCATTGTATACCAAATGGAGGCTCTAGAAATATAAGAGAAGCGGTTAATTTAAAACGTCAGGGAGTAAAAAAGGGTATAGCAGATATGTTTTTACCTATTCCGAAAGGGAAATATCATGGTTTATATATAGAACTGAAAGTAGGCAAAAACAAGCTCTCTGTTTACCAAAAAGAATTTCTAGAATATGCAAACAAGGTAGGATATTTAGCAATAGTATGTTATGGCCATGAAGAGGCAATAAAATGCATAACAGAATACTTAAAGATAGGATGATATGTAAATGGTGTGGCATATATTATCATGTATAATGTCAATAATAGCTTTTGCAGGTACAGTAATAAACGCAGAGAGAAGCAAAGCAGGATTTTTATTTTGGCTTGTATCAAATGCATATTTTTCAATAAGATTTTTTTACATAGGTGAATATTCGCAAGGAATTTTATTCGCGCTATATTTTTTGTGGGCTATACGAGGAATTTACGTTTGGAGAAACAAAGAAATCAAGGAAAAGAAACAAAAAATAATAAAACAATGTAATAAATCTAGTAGGTGAATATAATAAATGGGGTATGAATATAAAAATTTAAATCCAAGAGGATTAAAAACAACTGATTGTACTGTCAGAGCATTTGCGATGGCTAATGGAATAAATTGGTATGAATCATTTGATATATTATCGAAGTATGCAAGAGAAGAATGTATATTAATAGATGATGTAGAATTTATTGATAGATTTTTGAAATCTATGTATAATTATGAGTGTTATAAATGCAAAGGCGAGAAAATAACCGTCGGGGAGCTTTGTCTAAAATATAGGAATGGTACTTATTTAATAACAATGCAAGGACATATAACATGTATGATAGATGGTGTAATATATGATACATGGGACCCGAGAGACAAATATGCGTGGGCTATATGGAAGATATTTAGATAAAGTAGGGAGATGAATTTATGGCAAGAGGTATGAAAAACAATAATATTTATTTTTGTAAACAATCAAGTAGTGTAGGTAAGGGTGGCAGACCTAGATTAGTATTAAATCAAGACGGAGAAGAGTTAATTGAAGATTTATATAGCATAATGTGTAAAGATGATGAAGTAGAAGGAATTATTGGCGCTGATATAGAAACATTGAAAGCTGAGCACAATATTGAGCGTTTTTCGAGAGCTCAAAAAAAAGGTCAAAGTATGGCCAAAAGCTCACTAAGAAGAGCTCAATTTAAGAGTGCGTTAAGCGGAAATATTCCCATGCAAATATGGCTAGGGAAACAAATTTTAGGCCAAAGAGAACCAAGAGATGAATCTGAAAGAAACGACCAAAACGAATCATTTAACGCATTAGTTAAGGTGATTGATAATGTTAGAAAAGCTAAATCCTAAACAAGAAAAATTTATATTAGAAGTTATAAATAACGAAACGAAAAGAATAAATTTACTACAAGGCTCAGTGCGTAGCGGAAAAACATATATAAGTCTAATTGCTTGGATTATAATGGTGTGTGAATATCCGAAGAACGCACTTTTTTTAATGGTTGGTAAAACGCTAACATCACTTAAACGAAATTGTCTTTGTTTGCTTGAAGAACTGTGTTCGAAGGAAGATTTCTCTGTTTCTATTTCAAAAAAAGAAGCTACACTCTTTGGCAGAAGAATATTTTTAGAAGGTGTAAATGATAAAAGGGCAGAAAATAAAATAAGAGGAATGACATTACAGGCAGCATATTGTGATGAATTAACATTATTTTCTGAGGACTTTTTTTCAATGCTTTTGTCTAGGTTAACAATGCCAAATGCTAGATTAATAGCAACAACAAATCCAGACACTCCATATCACTGGTTAATGAAAAATTATATCAATAGAAAAAATGATATTAGTATGAAAATATGGGATTTTTATCTTGATGATAATGAAACCATACCGAAAGAAATAATTGAAAATATGAAAAAAGAATATACAGGAGTGTTTTATGACAGGTTTATTCTTGGGAAATGGGTAAATGCAGAAGGCTTAATATACAGAGCTTTTGTAGATAATAAAAATGACATTATAACAGACAAAGTATTAGAAAGAATAGCTTTCATAACGATAGGAATAGACTATGGAGCAAGTAAAAGTAAAACTGTTTTCATAGCTACCGGAATAAGTGAAAGATTTGAAAAAGTTTACATATTAATGGAAAAGTCAGTAAAGGGAATTCATGACCCGGAAGAACTATATAATTGTTTTGAGAATTTCTATAAAGATGTTTTGAATACATATGGTAAACCAAACATGGTGTTTGCTGATTATGGGGCATTAGGTCAAGTTTTGACTGCTGGACTTAAAAATAGATGTTATAAAAAAATGATACCTATAAATATATATGATTGTGTTAAAAACACTATAATAGATAGAATTACCCTAACGAGTAAATTGTTTGCACAGCTTAGACTAAAGATACTTAATAATTGTAGCGGTATAATTTGTGCATTTGAAAATTCTATATGGGATAGCAAAAAAATTGACACTCGTTTAGATGACGGAACTATAGAAGTTGACTATTTAGATGCATTTGAATATAGTATAAATAATTTTGCTGATAAATTGATAATTAGCAATATATGATAGGAGAAAAAATTTTATGAACATAGATACTGTATTAAAAAAATTTGGTATAAAGACGTCAATTCATAATTTGTGGAAAGATTATTTAAATTTGTGGATATCATGGTATAAAGGTAAAAATGTTTCATTTCATAATTACACTATTTACAATGGTCTAAAAACCATAAAAATGGAAAGAGCATCATTACAAGTAGCAAAATTTATTTGCGAAAAAATGGCAGATTTACTATACAATGAAAAAGTAAAAATCACTTTGGGAAGTGAAGAGAGCACCAAGATATTAGATAAAATTTTAAATGATAACAATTTTCAGTTAAAAATGAATAGGGCAATTGAAAAATCATTTGCATTAGGTACCGGATGTATTGTTTTAGATATAGATAATATTTCAATTGATAAAGACATTAACTATGAAAATTCAAATATAAAAATTACGTATATTAGTGCTGAGGACATGTACCCGATTTCATGGGACGAAAATGGAATTAAAGAACTTGCAATAATTGAATATGAAATGCAAGCAGATGGGTTGGTATTATGTATACTTAAAATGTATCTTTTAAATGATAGACATAAATATACTATATACAATTATAAATTTACAATTGACAAAAATAATAATATAGTTGAAACTTCAGATACATATTTAAAAGAATTCGAAACTAATACAGATATCCCGTGGTTTTCTATAATATCACCGAATATAGTAAATAATATTGATTTGTATTCGCCGTATGGTATATCTATATTTTCAAATTCTATAGATGTATTAAAGGGAATAGATTTAGTATATGATAGCTTAAACAACGAAATAAACTTAGGAAGAAAGCGATTGTTTGCAACTAAAGAAGCTTTAAGATTTAATAGCACAACTGGTGAACCACAATTAAATTTTGATCCAAATGACGTAGTCTTTCATGTACTTGGTGACTCTGTATTATCAGATAATTCTAAAAATAATATAATTCAGGAAATAAATGGTAATTTACGTATTGACGAACATTTAAAATCTTTAAATTCTCAACTTAGGATATTAGGAGCAAAAACCGGATTTGGTGGAGATTATTTCGCTTTTGATGAAAAAAATTTGTCACCTAAAACAGCAACAGAAGTAATTTCTGAAAATTCGGAACTATTTAGAACAATAAAGAAACATGAGATTTTGCTTGAATCATCTTTAAAAGGAATAATAAAAGCTATAGATTCAATAGGAAATATAACTGGTAGATTCAGTTTAGACTTATCACAGATAAATATAGATTTTGATGATTCGATAATAGAAAACAAATCTCAGGAAAGAAATGAAGATAGACAAGATTTATCCCAGGATACTCTTTCTAGAATTGATTATATTTCGAAATGGCGAGGTATAAGCAAAGAAGAAGCGAAGGTAAAAATTAAAGAGATAGACGATGAAAAACCAGCAAATGAAGGTATAAGGTTTTATGAAGGAGAAATTAATTGATTAATCTTGAACATAAAGAAGATAACCTAGTAGAAATATATGAAGCTTTAAATACATGGGCAATAAGTGATATAGTAAAGCGTATCATGAAAAATGATGTTATAACTGAAATAGCTAAATATAGAATATACAGAATTCAAGAAGCAGGAACTCATTTAATAGAAATAAAGAAAAAAATAAAATTAATAACCGGTAAAAGCAATAAAGAAATTGATAGAATATTTAAAGAATCAGGAATAGAAGATATAAAATTTTCAAATAGAATAATTCTAAAAAACAAGAATGTTTTTGTTAGTGATTTAATGCGTGACATTTTAAATTTAAATCTTATATCTACAAAAAACGATTTTGAAAATTTTGGAGAAAGAATAGTAAACTCATCGTATAATACGCTCATATCTTCAATGGATAAGGTACATTATTCTGTTATTTCAGGTATGAGGTCACAATCAGAAGTCATAAAAGAAGTCATAAATGATATAGGCACATCAGGACTAAAAATAAAAAATATTAATGGAAGAAATGAAAGCATAGAGTCTTATGTTAGACGTACAATACATACCGGTGTTAATAAATGTGTAGGAGAAATGAATTATCAAAGAGCAGTGGAAAATGAATTTAGTTATGTTTTAGTAAGTGCTCATATGGGAGCAAGACATATAGAAAATCCTAATCCGAAATATTTATCACATGATTTATGGCAAGGAAAAGTTTTTAAGCTTAATAAGGTACATTCTTAAAATAGAATGTACCTAAATTGTTGATTTTAATGTTTAAAAAGTGTAAAATAATAGTATGGCCAAACTGTAGAAAGTACAGTATAAACATATTTAAGCTATTCAGAGTAACCACAGAGTTAAATCCAAACTGTAGAAAGTACAGTATAAATATATTTAAGATTAGGAGAGGTAAAATGGAAGGAATTTTTAAAATGTTAGAATCTGAAGGAATTGAAGTGAATGACGAAGTAAAAAAAAGATTAAACAAAAAAATAGCTTCTGAATACAAAACAATTGCTGAATTTTCTGAGTTAAAAAGAAAACTCGAAGAGACAACAGAAAAAGTTTCTAAGTATTCTAATATTGAAAATGAACTAAATACACTAAAAAATAAAAATGATGAATTATCCAAGCTTTATGAAACAAGCAAGACTAATGAATATAAACTATATGCACTTAAAAAAGGTATAAACGAGAAATTTGTAGACTTTGTTACAAGTGAAGTATTAAATCAAACTAATGAAGAAAAAGATTTTAAAAGTGCATTTGAAGAATATAGTAAGGATAATCCTCAATATATGAACTCTCAAAACTCTGTAAAACTTTCAACGACACCTAAACTTGAAAATAAATCAGAATTTAATGGGTCGTCCAACGAAGCCATAAATAATTTTATTAGGGGGAAATTCCATGGGTAATGAAATAACAAAACAAGATATTCAAGCGTTAATAAGAACGCAAGTAATGGACGAAATTATAGAAGGAGCAGTTAAAGAATCAGCAGTATTAAGATACTTTAGAAGACTTCCCGATATGACTAGCAACCAAACTCAAATGACTGTTTTAGATAATCTTCCAATTGCATATTGGCAAACAAGTGATACAGCATTTAAAAGAGTAACTTCTATGGCATGGAGAAATAAATACATAATTCCAGAAGAATTAGCGGTAATTGTTCCAATAGCTGAAAATTATCTTGCTGATAGCGGTAGAGATTTATGGGCAGAAATTAAACCTAGAATAATTGAAGCTTTTGGCAAAAAGATAGACCAAGCTATTATTATGGGTATTGATAAACCTCAACATTTTAGAATGTCACTTATTGATTCTGCTATAAATGCAGGCGCAACAGTAACAGAAACAACGAACTTATATAAAGATATAAACGATGCTATGGCATATGTTGAAGAAAGTGACTTTAACCCAAGTGCAATTATGGGAAGTGTTGGACTTAAATCAGCATTTAGAATGCTTGTTGACAGTACAGGACAACCAATCAAAGGAACTGAAATTGATTCTATTCCTAAGTTATTCATGGATAACGGTGCATGGGATAAAACAAGAGCTAAACTTATTGTTGGTGACTTCTCACAAGCAGTATATGCAATTAGACAAGATGTAACTTTCAAAATTATTGACCAAGGTTGTATTAATGACCCGGTAACTAAAGAATTACTTTATAACTTACCGCAACAGGATAAACAAAACGAGTTGATGGCTGCTTAAGTTATCTGTCCTGTATAAATTGGGTGAATTCAGTGGAAACCAATTAAGATATGGTTGATAAAATAAAAGATTTATGGCATAATAAAAATGGTGATGTCATGAAAACTAAATTTTGTAAAAATCCTAATTGCAAAAATATTAATCCACAACCTATAGAAAATTTTCATAGAGATAAAAATACAAAAGATGGTTATAAAACCAGATGCAAAACGTGCTTACTAGAAAAAGCAAAAAAATACAGAGAAAAAAACAGGAAACTTTTAGCAGAAAAGCAAAAAGAATATTATAAATTACATGGAGATATTCAAAGACAAGCTAGCAAAAATTGGAAAAATAATAATAAAATTCATGTAAAAGAATATTTTAAAGAATGGTATGAATCAAATAAAATCTATAGGTCGAATTATTGCAAAGAATATAATAAGAAAAACGAGGATTATACTAAAGAAAGATATAGGAAAAAGAGATCTTTAAAATTTGGATTTGAAAACACTTTTAAAGAATCAGAATTTAGAGATAAACTAGAAAAACAAAATTTTAAATGCTTTTATTGCGGCAAAAATATTTCTTATGATTCTTCTACAAGAGATCATTATATACCGTTATCATTAGGCGGAAGTGATGAAATAAACAATATAGTAGCTTGTTGCTCTAGTTGTAATAGTAAAAAAAGAAATATGATGCCAAAAGACTATATTAAAAAAATTGACAATACTGAGCCAAGTCGCACGAATTCAGAAAAAAGTAGTGCGAAAGGTGCAACGCATAGGATATGAGGACTGATACCAATAATTATCCCACGAGTGCCCAACCCCTATAAAAATAGGGTGAAGATATATGCTGAACTGCATAGCGATATGCAGAAGTAGGGGATAAAAAGCCCTTACGATAACACAATTGATGATCGCCATTAGAGCAGTAATGAGACTAGGTTGGGAAGTTCCAAACCCGATAACAGCTGAAAACCCAGACAATTCCACAAGATTCCCATTTTCTGTTGTTGTTCCATCTTCTGGAGCTATGACAACATACACTGCTAAATTCACTGTAAAAGATGATACAGCTTCATCACCTGCAGCAATTGAAAATGCAACAGTAATATTCGCAGGACAAGAAAAAACTACAAATGCAAGCGGAGAAGCTTCTTTCACAGTTCCAGCTAATACAACAGCAACATATGCGGTAACTGCACCTGGTAAACAAGCTACAATGGGCAAAGTAACTGTAGAAAGTTCAAATAAAGACATTGCAATTACATTGTTGGGGGAATAACTGCTAACGGTGAAAATTTAAAAACATTGAGTGCAAATACCGTTAGCAAAACAAATGCACTTAAAACAATAAAGAAATCATCAAGAAGGACAAACAAAACAATTTCAGAATAGGCGGTATAAATCGTGTATATAGATTATGAATTTTATAAAGATAACGGCGGAAGCATTATCGAAGAAAATGATTTTGAAAGATATGCCGAAAAAGCTGAAAATATAATTTCTATATATACATTCGATAGGGTAAATGATTCTACAATAGATAGTTTTCCTTCTCAACTCGTTTTAAAAATTAAGAACTGTGCTTGTGAACTTTCAGATTTATACAGCGAAATAGATAAAGTTAGTAAAAAATATTTAGGTACCGTTTCTAATGAAGAAATAACCGGAATAGTAAAAAGCGAAACAGCGGGAGCGGTATCTAAAACCTATGATACTTCTACAATAGCGGATATGTTCATTGACCCTAGTACTGTTAAATCAAAAATAAAAAGTATTATAAACTCCTGGTTATACCCTTGCCAAATTAATGGTATATACTATAACGTTCTTTCGTGGGTGATGTAATATGTATAACCAATCAATAACTTTATTTAATTATGATGCTGAAGAAGATGACTACTTAAAAACATTTATAAAAGGTGTAGAATTTCAACCTAATTACCAAACTATCCCTAAAGTAGATAAAACAGATAGCGATACATCAGCTCTAATAATTATTGAATATTTTAGAGATGATATAGGCAAATATATTTACAGTGAAGGAAATAAAATATATTATGCTTCTCCAAAAACATGTAGCTTAAAATCACAAAAGTTTACCATACAAAATAATACTGATTTTATAATAATTGGTAATTATATGGATATTGTGGAAGTTAATTTAAATGAAATAAAAAATTCAATTGATAATGTATTTATAATTAATCAATTTAAGGACTTTATGGACGAACTTAGACATTTTGAAATTTATGTGAACTAAGGTGAATAGTTGGATAATTTAAAGTTCGAAGTGAGCACTGCTGGATTAAATATAAAAGTTAATTTAAAAAGATTAGACAGCAAGATAAAAAAAGCTCAATCTGTATTAGTTAGTCAGATTAAAATAGACTCTGAGAAATTTGTTCCGGCAAGAGATTTAACTTTATCTAATTCGGCACATGCTGAAAATAAAAATACAGAATTAGTTTATAATGGTCCTTATGCTAGGTTTCAGTATTATGGAAAAGTAATGGTAGATGATAGAGGCAGTACATATGCTAAAGCAGGTACTAAAAAACATGTTATAAACAGAGACCTTGTTTATAGTAAGGAAGTTCACCCTAAAGCTACTAGTTTTTGGTATAAAAAAGCTAAGGGACTATATAAAGATAAATGGATAAAAACTTTTAAGGAAGTTGTGAAAAATGGATAAATATCCACTTATTGGCAATTCAGACCAAGAATTAATAATTAAATCATTAATAAATTTAATAAAAAAATTTCCAGTATTGCCAAAATCTGTAAAGAATATAATGTTTTATGATATGTTTCCGGACACGGAATGTATTGGTATAGGTACAAACAGCGGTACTAAAATATTTAAAAAATACATAGGGGGTTCGTATTTAGGTAATTATAGTTTCAGATTGCATTATAGATATTCGACAAAAAACTATAATGAAAGAATAAGCAAGCAGTCTTTAATAAGTTCAATATGTGAATGGTTAGGCAAAAACCCTATAATAAGTTCTGATGGAAATACTTATATTTTAGAATCTTATCCGTATGTTAGTGATAATATAGATATTATAGAAATATCTGAAGAAAACAGAACTATATTAATAGATAAAAATAAAAATGGTATAGAAGATAGTATTATTGACTTAAATTTAATATACCATAAGAAAGGATGATATTATGGCTAAAACTCCACAAAAGAGGTCGGCTATACAACATTTATTATTAACGTCTGCTGCTGGAAGTAGTGAAACATGGAGTCTTATAAATGAAGGTGTAACAGACCTTACAGAAGAATTCAATCCAGATGATGAAACATTGCAATACATAGCTGAAGACACTAAAACAAGCTTTGTTAAAGCATATGCACCATCTATTTCATTGACTGCTGCTATTGTTGCAGATGACCCAGTATGTGATTATATAAGAAAAAAGGTAAATGAACTTTCTCCTGGGTCTGATTCAGATACTGAATATATTAGATTTTGTTTATTAGATATACCGGAAGATGTTGAGTCTACAGCTACTAAAAAATACTACATAGGATATCGTAGGAAAGCTAATATTGCAGTATCAAATATTGGTGGCGGTGCAGAAGATTATTTGTCAGCAGAAGTTACAATAAATGGTAAAGGCGGTCAAACGCAAGGTTATGTTACTGTTGATACTTCTACAGGTACTCCAACATATACATGGTCAACTACAAAACCTACAGCATAGTTTACGTCCAGTCAATAATTAAATTGGCTGGACAAACTAAAATATAAAAGTAAATTTGGAGTGATAAAATGTTTGACGGAGAAATAAAAACAAGTAGTTATATAAAAAAAATTAAAGTAAATGATAATGGGGAATACATAGAAATCAATTTGAATGATTCTGAATTAATAGAAAATTATACAAACATGGTTGAAGAAATTTCAAAATGTGTTGAAGAAAAATCAGAATCCAATGACGATACTGAAATTAAAGATGTACAAAAGGCAATAGATTCTATAAAACAAACATTATCAATTCATAAAAAAATAGCAATGACATTAGATAAATATATGGGAGAAGGTACATGCAAAAAGGTATTTGGCGTAAATTATCCTACTGCTGATTCTGTATTTGAATTTATGATGATTTATCAAGAGTATATCGAAAAATTCACAGGTGAAAAAATGAAGTCAATAGAATCCGTTAAGTCAAATTACTTAGATAAATTAAAAACAAGACAGCGTAGATAATTATGTTTAATATATTAATTGATGGATTACCTAAAGACTATGAGGGATATTTAATTAATCCCGAGTTTTTCAATGGTATACTTATAAGTGAATGTTTAAAAGACAGAGAAAATTTATTTGGTAGCGACGATTATAGCAAAATACAAAAAATTTATACTGCATTTACCATGTTGTATGGAAATGGTATTCCTCCATTTGAAATAGCAATAAATGGTCTAAAATGGTTTTTGAATTGTGGTAATGATATAGAAGAAAGCTCAGGTAAAGGCAATAAAGAGTATTTTGATTTTTTATTAGATGCACCAAGGATATATTCGGCTTTTAAAGTTAAATATAACATTAATTTAGCAACTGAAAAGAATTTGCACTGGTTTGAATTTATTTACTTATTTAATGATTTAAATAAAACAGCATTTAGGGAAGTTGTAAATATAAGAATGATGAAACATTCAGAATACAAACATTATAGTAAAGAAGCAATAGCAGAAATAAAACGTCAAAAAAGAAAATTTGAATTAAATAAAACAAATTTGGAAAATAATTATACTCAGGAACAAAATAAAGTTATAGATGAATTCTATAATTTAATTGGTGGTGAAAAATAATGTCAGAGTATGATGGCGAAATAAGAATAAAAACAGTAGTTGACTCCTCAGAAATAGAAAAAGACATAATGAATCAAAAAAAGTCTTATGAAGAATTAGCTAAGGAACAAGATTATTTATTAAAAAATCAAATTAAACTTGAAAAAGAAAAATCAAAACTTATTAGTAAACAAACAATATTAAATGAACGTCTAATAGCACTATCAAACAGAGAGCAAAAAATAAGAGATAAAATTGAATTTACAAAGAAACAATCAGAATTTGGAAACTTACCCGGTGGATTCTTCAGTCCTAAAGAAGAAATGAAATTAAAACATTATCAACTAGACCTTAATGAAGTAATTTCAAAAGAATCTAGATTAAAAAAAGAAATAGAATCTGTAAACAGTGCTATTGATAGTAATATCACAAATTTAAATAAAACATCTGAAATGTTAAAATTAAATGCTTCAATTATGGAATCAATAGAAAAATCTATTGAAGAAATTTCGAAAATAAAAACTGAAATTGAAGAAATACAAAAAGGAATAGAAGAATCACAAAAAGGAATAGAAGAATCACAAAAAGGGATAGAAGAAGCAGAAAAAAATATAGAAGAAGCAAAAAAAGGATTCTCAGAAATTGCTAAAGCGCAAAGAGAATCTAAATCAGCAATGAAAGAAGTGAATGAATCACTTGAAAACATAAAAACAGAATCAACTGATGGAAAAATTAAAAAATTAAAAAGAAGATTTGAAGAACTTACGGAGTCATTTATAAATTTCGCTAATAAGGCAAAAGAAATTAAAAATTTTGATGGTTTTAGTAAACCGCTAGCGAATAATATAAAATCTATTAATAACTCTTTTGAAAGGTTTTCAAATAGAATTTTTAACTTGGCAAAAACAGCGTTTATTTTTAATATAATACGTTCTGGATTTAATGAATTATCAAAAGGTTTAAGAGCATTAATTAGAAGTGACGATGTTCTTTCAAATTCTTTAAATCAAATACGTGCTAATTTATTAACAGCTTTTGCTCCAATATATCAGGCGGTTCTTCCGGCATTAAGAGAACTTGGAAAATTTTTGTCATGGGCTTCTTTACAACTTGCCACTTTTACGTCAGCTTTATTTGGAAAAACATTATCTCAAAGTCAACAATCAGCTTATGAAATGAGTAATGCTATCAATGAATCAACAAAATCTTTAAAAAAACAATCAAAAGGATTAAAATCAGTATCTAAAGAAGCTGAAAAAGCATCTAACAGTTTAGCATCTTTTGATAGAATAGAAGTTTTAGCTGATGAACCAAAAAAAGATGAAAAACAAAAAGATGAACTACCACAGATAGTTCCACCGAGCATAGACAAAAATTCATTTAATGAAGTAGATAGTGAAATTTCTTCATTTTGGGAAAAAATAGCTAATAGAATAAAAGAACCTTTCAAAAATTTAGACTTATCTAGACTAACAGGAGCGTTTGAAAAATTAAAACAAACGCTTTCTAAATTTGGTAAATCAACAGTAGAAGGTCTGTGGTGGATATATGAGAACGTATTAGCACCACTTGCAACTTGGACTATATCTGAAGTATTACCAAGATTTTTTGATGTTTTTAGTGCTTCACTTGAAGCTATACAACCAATAGCAAAACAAGCTGGAGAAGATTTGAAAAATTTATATGATATATTTTTAAAACCTATTGCGGAATGGACAGGCAGTAAAGTAATAGAGTTTTTAGAAGGATTTTCAGATGCTTTAAATAGAATAGCTGAATTTTTTGGTGAAGGAAATAATAAAGTTTATTTAGAATGGCTAGTGTCTTTTTTGGAGGGATTAGCAGCAACATTTGTTTTGTCAGGTATAAAAAAATTAGCTACTTTAATATTATTTAATTTAGTGCCGGCTATTTGGGCCATGACTACAGCATTTTTCTCAAATCCGTGGACATGGGTAGTGGCTGGTATAGGATTAGTAATAGGTGCAATTATAATGGCCATACGTCATTGGGATGATATAAAGAAGTTTTTCGAAAACCTTTGGGAAGGATTCAAAAAAGTTATAGATGATATGAAAAGTAAGATTAGTGAGTTTGGAAAAAAAGTTGGGGAATGGATAGAATCTATAAAAAGTGCTATTTCAAACAAATGGAATGAAATTTGGGAAGGAGCATCAATAGGAGTAAAAGAATTCGGAAATAAAGTTATTAGGGTACTTAACTCAATTACATATGGTATAAGAAAAGTTTTGAATTTTGTTGTAGATGGAATTAATTCGCTTACAGACAAAATAAATGGATTTGGTTTTAAAATTCCAGATTGGTTAGGCGGATTTGAATTTAAAATGAATGTTCCTAAAATTCCAAGAGTTTCTGAAAGCTTTTTAAAAATTCCCGAGTTAGCACAAGGAGCGGTACTAGATGGGAGCAATCCATTTTTAGCTTGGGTTAATGACCAACCAAAAGGTCAAACTAATATAGAAACACCACTTAATACAATGGTAGAAGCTTTTAATACAGCGCTCAAAGGAAACTCGACCGCTAATAATGTTATTATTCAAGCTTCAGGAGATGTTTCTCAGCTAATTTCGTATTTACATTTTGAATTAAAGAAAGAAAATTCAATGATTGGTGATAATATGATAACTGGAGATGTTTATGTATGACAGAACACCTTTTAGTAATTGATGGAAATAAATTCGATGTAATGCTTATAAAAATAGGAAGAAAGGCAAGTATATTAGACAAATACGCAAGAAGGACAACTGATGGAGATATAAAACGAGAGGTAATAGGAACATATTATAATTATTCATTAGCATTTGCTTATAATGATGAACCTTTAAGATATAAAATATTATGGGATAAACTAACTGAACCCACAGAATTTCATGATATAGTCATAGTTGATACTGTTGAAACAATGCCATTTAAAGGATATATAGCAGAAGTTAGTGACGAAATTATATACGCAAGTCCAACTGATGGATATAAAAGGAAATTTAACAGTTTATCATGTGAATTAATAGCAAAACTTCCTAACAGGAGGAGAACAACTTGAAAACGTCTGTAAGAGCTTCATTTGAATTAACAGAAGAAGGTATTTTAGATGATGCAAATTTATCTACAACAAGTAATAGTAGTTTTGCAGATATATCTAAATTAAAAACAAATATAAAAGATTATTCTCCTTTCATGACATTAGAACATAATATAAATATATTAGATGGAACATTGGATATTTACGATTCGTCTAGTATAGATTTATCTTATTTTAGCGAAAGTTTATCTGGAAATGATAGAATTTCAAATAATGAGATAGTTGTTGATTTTTCTAAAATTCATAGTATATATGGTATAACTCTTGGATTTGGTGTTAGTGATTTTTTAGATGAGATAGAAATAGATTATTATAATGGAAGTAATTTAATAAAGTCATATAATCTATATCCAGACAAAATTAATTACACTCCTAATACTTTTGCAGAATCATTTAATAAAATGGTTATTAAATTTAAAAGTACTAGATTCCCAAGAATGTTTTCAAGACTACAGTATTTAAATTTTGGTAAAATTTATAATTGGGATAATGAAATAATTTCATGTAATGTTAATGAAAATATAAATCCTATATCTAAAGAAATAAAAGTTAATACTTGCCAATTAACAGTTTATTCTGATTCTGATGATTTTAATATGCTTGACCCAAATAGTGCGTTTTTATACTTAAGAAAAAACCAAAAAATAAATATATATGCTACATGTGATGGAACTGAATATCCATTTGGTATGTTTTTTTTAGACTCATGGGATGCATCTGTTAAAAAAGTAGCAACATTTAAATTAATTTCACCTATTGGTATTTTGGCAAGAATATTATGTTACGACGGTTGGATTTGTTTAAATCCTCTTCCGGACAGAGTAGGAGACACGGCATATTCAGCATTAAAAAAGATATTTGATAATTATACATCTGATATTTATTCAAATTTAAGTTATAATGTATCTTCAGACTTAACTACTCCTTTATTTGGTGTAATTCCACTTGCAGATTACCGGAAAATAGTTCAAGTAATAACTTTTTGTTCATGTGCAGCGGTAAATGATACACGTGATGGAATAATAAAAATTTCTAGAATTATAAATAATGAATCTTCAATCACCATTACATTAAATGACATACTTGATGAGATTAAAATATCACGTAATGAACTACCGACGATAATGGAACTTCATTATTATTATTATTATTTAACTGACGGGATAAATGATGATAAAGATTATAAAGAGCTATGTTCATTAGAATTGACAAGCGGAGTGAAGACCAAAATTACATCATCTAAACCAATTTCATGGGTTAGATACAAAACAACATCAAGTAGTCAATGGACACAACTTACTGATTTTAATTTATATTATTTTTATTTTACACCTTCTGAAACTAATACATATGTATTTCAATTCATAGAACAAGAATTTGACAATACAAACTTTGAAAACTTTGATTTAAGTGATAAAATAAATCAAGTTGAGAATGTAATTAAGATTGATAATGAGACTTTAATTTTTCGAGGAGTAGACGATAATGGAAATAATTCAGAATTTGTTGAAAATATAAAAAGCTATTACAATAATGTTCCTTTTACAGCAGAGTTTGAATTTATAAATAATGGAACTGTTAAAACAGGAGATGTCATAACTGTTGAAACTGATTTAGGGCAAAAAATAAAAGGGTATTTAATAGAACAAAATATAAATCTAAGCGGTGGTATGATAAGCAAAGCTAAAGTTATTGGAGATGTGATTTCTACAGATGAAATTTGAAACACCTATATTTGATAGAACTTTGGAACATGTTAATTCACTTAAAATATTACTTGAAAAAGGATATAAAAATTTTACAGAAAAAGATAAAATTTCTTGGGAAAGTAATTTAAAAGGTGCATTAAACATAAGTGATTTGAATAGAATTGAAAATAATATCTCAGTAATTGCTGAAATTTTAAATACAACATTGACATCAAAAACCAACTGGAAAGAAACGGACATTCCTATACAATCTGATTTTTTAAGAATACAATCCAACTTATTAAATTTAAGGTCAAAATTATCATATATTTTAGATGATGTTACTCCTAAAGTACCGAACTTACCTTTTAATTATTACACTAAAATTAATGAT
>ERZ1023633.367-NODE-367-length-19145-cov-8.726296_pt1 | contig 19145 bp, 15 predicted proteins | sample MGYA00380333_ERZ1023633 | MGnify/ENA primary metagenome ERZ1023633 (study PRJEB33179, sample SAMN07448972) | human gut metagenome | biome: Human-gut; feature: Human associated habitat; material: Faeces | host: Homo sapiens | place: India: Bhopal | collected...
ATTTTGTTTCTTTTTGTTTCAGCCATCGTAAATCCGAAGAATGTACACTTAATAGGGTTCTTCTTTTTGCTCATATTCTTTGTATAATAAATTAGGTTTAAAGAGTAAAGCAAAGGTAGTCATAATAATCAATAAAAGTATAAATGTTTCTGAAAAACTTCTGTATTGGATAAAATAGTTGTTGCTGGAAAATAGACTGGACTTAGATGTGTATGATTAAATGATGAATGTATAGCGGATAGTATGAAAATCGCTCATATCTTGCTTTTTTGAGGCAAAGATATGTATGTGTGTTTAATACGGAAAAGACAATTATGTATTAAAGCGTATATTTATACAAGAAATATTTGTATATATAGTATAAATATGCTATCTTTGTATTGTAAATTTGCTCCCTCACATTAGAGCAAAATAATAACAATGAGGTAAGAGTGAGGCATACCGATTAAAATTCATACAAAAATGACAGAAATTAAAAATAACCACCAAGCAGTACTTAAGCTTCAGCGTGCAAAAAATTATTTTGAAGATGTCGCAATTGAGGCAAACCAACCTCCAACTGTTATTGCTGCATTTGCAGGATTAATAGATGCAGTTCAGTTCTATTTGGACAATCATTATGATTGTGATAAAATACAAAAGGAACTTGATAAAAACGAATGATGAAAAGTCTTGGTAATTATAGTTGCCAAGACTTTTTATTTTACTTCTGATAAGCCGCATTATCCGTACGAGTTGCCTGAAGGGTGGGTGTGGTGTAAATTAGAAGATATTGCTTATGTCGCTTCGGGGAGTACTCCAGATAAATCGTCTTTTGTATCAAATGGCATTCCATACATCAAAATGTACAATTTGAGGAATCAAAATATTGACTTTAAATTTAAACCACAATTCATCAAGGAAGATGTACATAATGGAAAACTCCAACGCTCAAGAACTGAGGTCGGAGATTTAATAATGAATATAGTTGGTCCACCTTTGGGAAAGCTGGCTCTTATTCCACCATCATTACCACAAGCTAATTTCAATCAAGCTGCTGTACTAATTCGTCCTTATCTTCATAAGGATATTATCAACGTTTATCTGAAAGCATATTTGGAGGAGATGACTGAGATTAACTCTATATCTACCAAAGGAAGTGCTGGACAGGTTAATATCTCACTGACTCAATCTCAGAATATGAGAATACCACTTCCACCAGTATCAGAACAACATCGGATTATAAAGGAATTAAAACATTGGCTTTCAATGGTTGATTGTATAGATTGTAATAAAGAAATTTTATATGATACCCTCAAACACGCAAAGTCAAAAATTCTCGACCTCGCTATTCACGGCAAACTCGTACCACAAGTCCCTACAGACGAACCTGCCAGCGAACTGCTCAAGCGCATCAATCCTAAGGCTGAAATCACTTGTGATAACGGGCATTATCAGAAGTTGCCCGAAGGATGGGCTGTATGTCAGCTTGATAGCATCATTAGTTATGAGCAGCCGACCTCTTATATTGTAAAATCAACAGATTATGATGATACATATACAACTCCTGTTTTAACAGCTGGTAAATCATTTATAATTGGGCATACGAATGAAACAAACGGCATCTATGAGAAGCTGCCGTGTATTATCTTTGACGACTTTACTACGGATTCAAAACTTGTCGATTTTCCTTTCAAAGTAAAATCGTCTGCAATGAAAATTTTGCAAGTAAAAAAGGATATAAATATAGAATATATAGCAATGTTTATGAGTATCACACGATTAATCGGTGACACCCATAAACGTTATTGGATTTCTGAATATTCAAAAATAGAAATACCGATACCTCCCCAAAATGAACAAGATCGTATAGTTAAAAAGGTCAGACTTTTATTAAGTAGATTAGACGAAATAATGGAGAACCTATAGATTCTCCATTATCGTATCGAGGATTGTGAATGTTTTGTTTATTGCATTTACAATCCTTTTTTGTTCTTCGTATGGAGGCAAAGGAAAAAACATTTCATTAAAATCACTACTGTTAAATCCTGCTTGCGCCGTCCTTGATATTTCTTTAAGTCTGCCTTGATACAAGTCAGACAAATAATAATAGTAAGCAAAATCTTTGAATATAACATTAGGATATTTTAAAATAACCTTTGCCATTGCTACATTATATGCGCCTGTTTCAGCATGAAAAACCTTTCCTAAAGAACCACCATAACGAGCTAATAAAATATCTCCCTTTTCTGTCCGTTTTGATGCTAATTCTTCAGGAATATAAACAGGTATCGGATTATCTCCGTAATCTCTAATCTGATATAATCTTATGTAATTATCTTTAGGAACAGAAATGAAATGATTTTTTGCAGGTTGGGATCCTCCTGATATTTCCAATATATCATTATGTCCACACCACACCCATGATTTAGGTATCTTAAATGGCAACTTCTGATAATGCCCGTTATCAGATGTGATTTCCGCATTAGGATTGATGCGCTTTAACAGCTCTGTAGCAGGCTCGTCCGTTGGATCTTGAGGGACGAGCTTGCCGTGAATGGCAAGGTCTAAAACCTTAGATTTTGTTGTCTTAATTAATGTATTTAGATTGTCTGTATTATTTTCAATGGATTTGAACAAATCAAACCATCTATTTATTTCGGCTACAATACGCTTCTGCTCATTAACGGGAGGAAGATTTATTGGAATATTATGCAAATCGTTAGACGAAAGACTCATCAATCCAATACCTTTACCTTTAATTAAATTCTTAAATTTATTATACATTAAAGAATAGAAAAAGTATTCAGCACAAACTGGCAGCCAAGACCTTAATCTATGAAGATGGTTTTGAATACATATAGGATATTCATAATTCCAAATAGCAGAACGCCCAACGTCTCCACCTTCACAAACAAGTAAATCTCCTTTTGTTACGGTACACTTTTCCAACTCATTATTTGTAAAAAACATTTCTTTTACATTTGAAAGATCAAATTCACCCCAATAGACATTTGAAGTCGTTATATATTTTAATAACCTACCTTCTTTATTTGATGACGATTTCTGCTTTCCATTGTTATGCTGAAAAATTTCACCTAATGTAGTTATAGTCCAACCCTCTGGCAGCACATTCTCATAATGCGGCTTATCAGAAGTTGCCTTAGACTTTTTAGGGCGTTTGATTTTGCCTTCTTTAATAAGGCGTTCTTTCTCGTCACGGATGCGCTCGAGGAGCACTGATGCAGGCTCATCGTTAGGGTCTTGCGGTACAAGTTTACCATGTATCGCAAGGTCAAGTATCTTTTGGCGTAATGCTTTCGTATTCATTTGTTATTTGTCTTCTTCAAGTTTCTTTATTTCCTCGTTCTCTTCAAACTCCTCAATCCATTCCTTCACCTTAGCTTGCAGTAAAGCCTTGTTAGGCAAATAGAGTTGGTAAGCCGACGCATAGATATTGGCATCCTTAGGTAGAGTCAGCTCTACGAGAGCATCATTCTTCTCCTTACATAGAAGAATACCAATGGTTGGTTTCTCGAAATCCAACTTGACATAGCGGTCATAATAGTTGACATACATCTGCATCTGTCCGAGGTCCTGATGGGTAAGTTTGTCTATCTTCAAATCAATAAGCACATAGCATTGCAACAAGCGGTTGTAAAACACCAAGTCAACAAAGAAATGCTGTTCTTCAAAAGTAAACCGCTTCTGTCGTGCCTCAAAAAGAAAGCCTTTACCAAGTTCGAGCAAGAATTGCTGCATCTTGCTGATAATGGCGTTCTCCAGTTTAGACTCGGAATAAACGGAATCCGGCTTCAATCCCAAGAACTCCAATGTGATAGGATTCTTTATGATGTCTGATGGTTTTTCTACCGTCTGCCCCTCTTTCGCCAAGCGCATCACCTCGTCCTTATTGCGACTCAAAGTCAACCGCTCATAAAGACAACTACCAACCTGTCTATTCAGTTCACGCACACTCCAATTCTGTTGTTTCGCCTCAATCTCATAGAAGTTGCGCTCATCATGATTCTCAATACGCATAAGGATAAGATAATGCGACCAAGACAAATCAAACTGAATTTGACAAACACCGTCTGTCAAATTCGCATACGCCAAATAGAACTGTCGAATCTGTCTTAAATTAGAATAAGACCAACCCTCACCGTACTTCAGACACAGTTTCTCAGAAAGAGCTTTTAACACCTTCTTGCCATACGCAGCACGCTCGTATCCCTGCTGCTCATCCTCCACAATATATTTACCAACACCATAGTAAGTGTAGACCATTGTAGTGTTCACAGTAGTTTTAACATGCTTGTGCGCCTCGTCAATAAGTTTTGAGATATGCCCGAAGAGAGCATCCTCTCGCTTTATGATTTCATCCATGCCCTTAATCCTCTTTGATGTCAACCAACAATTTTTCAAGTTCACTCACCGCATTGCTGATGCTCTGGCTTTGATCCTTGATGCTTGCCATAAGCTCTGCGAGTGTGTGCTGCTCTTCTTCGCCCCCCTGTTTGATCCAAGTGATATCGAGTGAAGTCTTGTCGCGGGCGATGAGTTCTTCAACTGAGTATTTGCGCCAACGTCCAGACGGATTACTCTCAGCATCGTAGGTTTCAGTGCGATTATTGATATTGTCGGGATTATAGCATTTCACGAAGTCGTCAAGATGATGGCGTTCCAATTTGTTGGTGGCAAGCGTATGCTTGATGTCGGTACGGTAGTCATAGAACCAAACCTCCTTTGTTGGCTGTCCCTTTGTGAAGAACAGCACGTTAGCCTTCACACCCTGCGCATAGAATATACCAGTAGGAAGACGCAGGATAGTATGCAGATTGAAGTCAGAAAGAAGGCGTTTACGGATAGTCTCGCCAGCACCACCCTCAAAGAGAACGTTGTCCGGCAGTACCACAGCAGCACGGCCACCCACTTTCAGCATGAGCATCATGTGCTGAAGAAAGTTCAGCTGATTATTCTTCGTCTCAACATAGAAGTCGGGGCGGTTAAGCTCCACAGACCCTGCCGGACGCTGTCCGAAAGGAGGATTGGCAAGGATAACATCTACGAGCGTTTTAGGCTCACGTTCCAACGAATCTTCACAAGAGATGGGGCTGCGGTCAGTACCCACACCATGCAGATAGAGGTTCATAGAAGCGAGTGTGACGACAAGTGAAGTATTGTCCACGCCATGCAGAGCTTTGTTGCGCAGAAAATCGCGTTTAGTCTTGTCGGCCGACTGATTCTTCATATAGTCATAAGCCGTGAGAAGGAAGCCACCCGTACCACAAGCAGGGTCGCACACCGTCTCGCCAATCTGCGGGCGGATGCAGTCCACCATTGCCTTGATGAGCGGACGCGGTGTGAAATACTGTCCTGCGCCACTCTTCTTATCCTGTCCGTTCTTTTCCAGAATGCTCTCATATATAGCACCCTTCACGTCAGCATCCATAACAAGCCATTGCTCCTCGTCAATCATGGTGATAACCTTCTTCAAGTAGACAGGTTTGTCAATTTTGTTCTGCGCTTTGGTGTAGATGGTACCGATAAGGTTGTCTTGCTCGCTGAGTACTTTTAGCGTTTCCTCATACTGTTTCAAAAGATCCAGTCCGTCGAGTTTTATAAGTTCTTCCCACTGATATCCAGCAGGTATTGCCGACTCTTCTCCAAACATCTCTACGTTCTCCGCGTCCATCTTCAGAAAAAGCAGATAAGTGAGTTGCGTGATATAATCGGTGAAGCCAATACCTTGTCCTGCAAGTGTAGTGGCGAGATTCCATACTTTCTTGGTGAGCGATTGCTCTGTAGATATATTGTTTGTCATAATTCAAAGTTATGCTGTTTTTCTTAAAACCACAAAATTAAACAAAGAAAGAAGAGCGTCATCCGCCTTCTGTTTTGTACCGAATGCTGCAATCATCTGAGCAGCTTGTGTGCGGTCGTCCTCTCGAATGTCGTTTATGGTACAAGCACCGTTACTTGCCACATAGTCCACAATCTGGCTCATGAGCTGCTTCTGGCGTTCTGATATTTCACGATGCCACTGACCACACCAAAGATTGAAGTATTGTCGGGCTGTAGTGCAAACACTGTCCAGACGTTCAATCTGACGATAGGCAAAGCGCACCAACTGTATGATATTGGTGAGGGCCTCGCTCTCCTCCTTCTTGGTGGCGCGTCGCACGTGGTTTGGAGAAACGATGGCATAAGAGTTCCAAAGCTGCTTCGTGCTGAAACGATTGTTTTCCATCTTCAGCTTGTTCTCCAAATCTTTCATCATATCAAAGTTGATAGGCTCACCACTCTGATTATAGATAATGCGCAACGCCTCAATCTCATCGGCATGATTGCGACAATACTGTTCAAAAGCCTCTGTAGTGTCTTTGGCTTCCTCTACAGAAAAACCCTTAGAGATGAGCGTATCCTCACCAGGCATGAGCGTATTGACAAAGCCTGCAGCAAGGATCAGGATGTATCGGCGCACATCAGCATGATTGGCAACCGGAGCGACAAGTCCCTTGCGCTCGTTGTTAGGCTCATTAATATCATTATAAGGCGGCAACGTATCTTTTTCCAAAGCATCATATATACGCTGTGCAATGGCATCCATAGAGTCGCTTGCCAACCGTTCAAACTCTGCACGCTGACTATTGTCTGCCTTATTGTGTAGACGGGACAAAGTAGCAGCCAGACGTTTCAGATACATATCAGGCAGATTGCCATGAGCAATTTTCTCAAGCAAATCCTTCAATGTTATCGTGACGGTGTCAGGACCATCGCCCTGTTCCGGAATTGACATCGTATGCTCGGTGACGCCCACCGCATCGACCAAGAAGAAACAATCCTTGCTGAAAGCATTAGGTGTTACGGCTCTAAGCTGTTCATCGCCGATGGTGCGCACACCACGACCTTTCATCTGAATGTAAAGCGGTTCGGATTCCACATCTCGCATGAACATCACCACTTCGAGCGGTTTCACATCAGTACCCGTAGCCACCAACGTACAAGTGACAGCAATGCGGAAGTCACGGTCGTTGCGGAACTGGCGGATAAGCTCGTTGCTATCGCCTGCCGAATAAGTAATCTTCTGTACATATCTGTCCATGTTGGCATTCGGACATTTCTCGCCAAACACCTCTTTGGCAATGTTCACGATATTTGTTGCATGGGTCTCATTAAGCGCAAAGATGAGAGTCTTGGGGAGATATGCAAAGTTCGGCTCACGTTGTGGGTCGTTGAACATCTCCGTATATACAGCATCACGATAAGTTGTAAGAATAAGCTTTATCTGAGACGGGTTGATAATAGAACGGTTAAGCTCCGTCTTCGTGTAATTCTTAGTCTCTCGTGTGTTTATCTCCTCCGTCTTGCCAGTGTAGCGAGTCTCCACACGCACACGGTCGCCTTTCAAGATAGCACCACCATTCTCGGTAGCCTCCGTCTTTATACGATACACACGGTGGTCCACGTTCACACCATCCACAATGCTCTTTTCAAGCGTATAGTTCACAATACGGTTGTTGTTGAAGAACGCCATAGTTTCGGGAATAGGTGTTGCAGTAAGACCAATAAGGCGAGCTGTGTCGAAATATTCAAGCACCCTACGCCAGTTGCCGTAAATGCTTCGGTGACACTCATCAATGACAATCATATCAAAGAAGTCGTGTGGCAGATTAGGATTGTCAGGAAGCGTAACCTCCCCTGTCGCTTCATCATTGTCGTCATCGTCGGTGTCTTCAATTTCTTCACCTTTCAGTAATGAGAACAGACGTTGAATAGTGGATATCAACACATTGCAGTCAGATGGTATTTTAGCAGACTTCAATCGCTCCACACCATAGATAGTATTGAAAGCTTCACCATTGTCAGTGAGGCGGAATGTGCCGAATTCATTTTCAGCTTGTCGTCCGAGATTGTTGCGGTCAACAAGAAAGAGAACATGTCGCATAGGAGTATATGCCAAGATACGATAGGCAGCAAGACAAGCGGTATAAGTTTTTCCTGCACCTGTAGCAAGCCCCATAAGCGCACGGTTTTGTCCACTACGGAAACTCTTTTCCAACTCCGTAATAGCCTCGTATTGACATTCACGCAATCCCTTCTTGCGTAGCGTTGGCAAGCCAGCAAACGGATCGTCAATGCCAAGCATACTTACAATCTCCTTTGGAGTATGGATACGGTTGATTTCATCCCATTCCGTGCTTGTCTTGCGAAAATCTTGGAATAAGACAACCTTGCCATTAGATTTGTATAAAAGAGGTATAGGCTTTTGCCAAGTCTGATAGCAATCGGGAACGCTCTTGGCGTAAGTAGATACTTGTTCGCTAACCATATCAGATTCGACATTCACCTCCTCACGTTTAGCCTCCAGAACACCACACACCTTGCCGTTGATGAACATAAGATAGTCCGCTTCGAGATTGCCTTTCAGCAAGCCCTCACGCACGGCAACGGCAGACATCGTAGACTCGAATTCGTCACGGTTGACAACCTGCCAACCTGCATCTTCAAACCAACGATCAATCTTTACTCTCGCTTTTTCCTCTGGTGTCATAGCTTAATTCTCCCCATTTTCTGATAATAGCGTATTATCGGAAGTTGTAAAACTTGGTTAGACAGGATATATTCATATCCGCAATCCTTAGATTTCGTCATCGTTGACCACCTCCGTATTTAACAATCTTGCAACATCTACATTCAATGCTTTTGCAATACGCAGTAGATTTTTAAGGTCTGGCTGACTTGCATTTGTCACCCACTTGGAAATCGTAGCTTGGTCTTTGCCTAATTGTTCGGCAAGCCATTTATTTGATTTCTGCTCCTCTGCAAGAACTATCTTTAATCTATTGACTTGTTCTCTTGACATACCTTAAATAATTTAATAAGGCAAAGATACATAAAGTATATGAGAACTCTTTATAAAATTGTCGAAAATTTAATTGATAGATAGAAAATTTGTTGAATTAATCAATTTTATCCCATTACATATACACCTCAATCCCATTCACCTCAAATATACACACGTCGCGAAGTTGCCGGATTTCGTTAGAGTCCAGCAGCTTCATTCGTCTTGTACCTTTATAGAAGTCCTCCGTGAGAAGCTATGATTGACTACCTTGTTAGTTACCTTGCACGCTTCTCCAAGAGAAGCATGAGCCAAGGTGCTAGTAAAAGAAAAGCCTTCATCCTGCGTTGGGCGCAAGACAAAGGCTTATAGAAAGGGCGCTTAGGCAGCCTTACACGTCATGAAAAACCGAATGTATAATTGAACTTCAATGAGTTCCAATTTGAAAAGCTGAGCTATCGAACTAATCTTACCGGAAGTTTAAAGCCAGCGGAAAAACTACGAATGTCTTCATCATGGTGCATTAAATTATAGGTGTATAGTTCAACTGCTTTCTTTTTCGGGGCTTCACCTTCATCATGTAACCAGAATAAAGCTGAATCCTTAGATTTCTTTTCAAGTTCGATATATCCAGTTGTAAAAAGTGTTATTGATTTACGATTTGGACCAGTTACTGTTGCTTTAACTACACTATCATCGTTTACAACATCAAAATTACTATATATGATGTTACAATATTGTTTTAATTCATTCCACTGTTTTTCTGTCGGTAATTTCATATGTTTAGCTTCTTCATAAGGTAAATATATGTACTTACCGCCTGATTTTTCATAATCAGACGCCCAAAGTGTTCCGCTTGGTAATCCTAAATCTACATATTCAGTTTTGTTGTCGCGAAGATCCATAGGTATTTCTTCTTCTCGATCTTTGTAGCCAGCCTTATATCCTTCGACATAGGCATCGGCTATAGCTTTAGTAATAGCCTGATTCGCTTTACCTTCAGCATACTTCTCTGCGGTCTCTTGAATATTCATTAGTTACTAGTATTTATTGAATTATTTTATATGTCTGCAAAGATATGCAAAATAATAAACAAAAGAAAGTATTATACTTCAAAAATTTATTCTTTATTCGCAAACTTAAGTTCTACCTGACCCCACCAATAGCAATTGGATATAAATCGTGCTGTGGGAACTTCTCGCAGCCGATATAGAGCGTGTCGAAGGCATCGGTGCCGTCGGTACGGTGTTCGAGAAGGTATTCTTCGGACTCCGGCTGCTTCTCCATAGACTTGTTCTTGCGGAAGCCGTTGCGTCCTCGCTCCACTCCTGCGGACTGGATGGCGAGTATAAGATCATCGTTGTTTTGGCGGTTGAAGTACGGCATAAGGCGTTGCTTACCGACAAAGCCCTGGTTGAGGTTGTGTCAAAGCTCCTTTTTGTTATATACACATAATACCCAAGCAGACATTAATAATGTCACATACCGCCTTCTTAGGTGAGGCTGACTATCAAAACGAAGATATAATAAGATAGGCGTAACACGATGTGTAACACTTTTCATTTGAATTTGTATTACACATCGTGCTACACAATATAACTATTCCTCCCCTCGCAACACTGGCAGTGAGATGTGGTACTTCACGGCGAGGATGCGTATTGCTACGATAAGGAGGAAGGCGATGATAACAGAAATGGTCATATCACAACCAAGCTCTACGAGTGCCCAATAAGCCAATCCGCCGATGATACTCGCCATAGCGTATATCTCCTTTTGGAAGATGACGGGCACGTTGTTCAACAGCACGTCGCGGATGACACCGCCTGCCGAACCCGTTATGGTACCCATGATTATAGCCACCCAGAAGGCGTGACCGCAGTCGAGTGTCTTCTGCAAGCCGGCTACGGTGAAGAGCGCCAAGCCGAGCGTGTCGAAGAAGAACCACGTATTGTCAAGACTCTTCAACGATCGCGCAAAGACGATGACGAACATCTGCGCCATGAACGTACAGATGAGATAAATAGAGGAAGTCATCCAGAACGGCGTTACGCCGAGCATTATATCGCGCAGCGTACCTCCACCGATAGCCACGGCAACGCCACATACGAAGCCTCCGAACCAGTCGAAGCGCTTGGCTGCGGCATGACGGATGCCAGAGATAGCAAAGGCGAAGGTACCCAGAAACTCTATAACGTTAAGTAGGGGCTGGTAGATATCTTCTGTAGGCATCATATTTAGTTAACAACATTAGTAGGTGAGCCTTCAAGAAACGATTTGATGTTGTTCACGGCGATATCCATCAAGCGCAGGCGAGCCTCAAGCGTAGCCCATGCCACGTGTGGCGTGATAAATGCATGTGGTGCACCGACAAGAGGATTTGACGGCGATGGTGGTTCGCATGAAAGCACATCGGCACAATAAGCACCGAGTTTGCCCGAAGCAAGTGCGTCGGCTACATCTGCTTCGTTCACAAGAGGTCCACGACCAGTGTTGATGAGTATCGCGCCGTCACGCATTTTCTCGATAGAAGTATTGTTCATCAGTTCGCGTGTTGTGTCTGTAAGCGGGCAATGCAGCGATACGACATCGGAAGCGCCGAATAGTCCGTCGAGCGTTGTCTTACGAATACCCTCTGGGAGCTGATCAGGAGTTTTGCTTGTGTACGCAAGCACGTTCATGCCGAACGCCTGCGCTATCTGCGCCACCTTCATGCCAATGTTTCCAAGTCCTACAATGCCGAGAGTCTTGCCTGCAAGCTCAAAGAGCGGCTTATTCCAGTAGCAGAAGTCTGGACAACGGCTCCACACTCCGTTGCGAGTCTCTTCGGCATAGTGTTCTACATGGTTAGAGACATTGAGCAAGTGAGCGAACACCATCTGTGCCACGCTGTCTGTGCTGTACGCCGGAATGTTCGTCACAACGATGCCACGCTCGCGTGCCGCCTTTGTGTCTACCACGTTGTAGCCAGTAGCAAGCACACCGATATACTTCGTGTTCTTGAGCTGGGCTATGATGTTGGCGTCGAACACCGTTTTGTTAGTAAGCGCAATCTCTGCGTCGCCCACATGCTGCAGCACTTCTTCGGGCGCTGTGCGCGGATAAACGGTAAGTTCGCCGAGTTCTTCAATTCTATTCCAAGAGATATCGCCAGGGTTTACACCCTGACCGTCTAACACTACTATCTTCATATTCCTGTCAATATTATTGGTTGAATTACTTTATTCGTTCTTATACTTATCGCCCCAACACTGGAGCATGTGCTGATACTGCCGCTCCTCAATTGGCGAATGTTGCGGTTGCCAGATGCGTGTATCCTTAAGCGCATCGGGCATATACTGTTGTGGGGCAAAGTGGTTGGGGTAATCGTGCGAGTATTTATAGCCGTCGCTGTAGCCGAGGTCCTTCATCAGCTTCGTCGGAGCATTGCGCAGATGGAGCGGAACTGGCTGGTTGCCAGTCTGACGAACAATCTCCAAGGCGTGATTGATGCCGAGATACGCCGAGTTGCTCTTCGGACTTGTAGCAAGATATACCACAGCTTCAGCCAGCGGTATGCGTCCTTCGGGCCATCCTATCTTCATCACCGCGTCGAAGGCGGCGTTGGCAAGCAGAAGTGCATTGGGGTTGGCGAGTCCGATATCCTCAGCCGCACTAATGACGAGGCGACGGGCTATGAACTGCGGGTCTTCCCCACCCTCTATCATGCGCGCCATCCAATAGAGTGCGCCGTCAGGGTCGCTTCCGCGTATACTCTTTATGAACGCCGATATAATGTCGTAGTGCATCTCGCCTTCCTTATCATATGCAAGCGGGTTCTGCTGCAGGCACGCCACAACCATCTCGTCGTCTATCACAATCTGATCGCCGGGACACGACTCAACGACGAGTTGCAGGATGTTGAGCAACTTGCGTGCGTCGCCACCGCTATAGCGCAGCAAGGCGTCGGTCTGCTTCAGCTGGATATTAAGCTTCGAGAGTTCAACGTCGGTTGTAACTGCGCGGTTGAGCAGTTGCAGCAGGTCTTCCTTCTCCAAAGGTTTCAGAACATACAGCTGACAGCGCGACAGCAACGGGCGTATCACCTCGAACGACGGGTTCTCTGTGGTGGCACCTATGAGCGTGACGATGCCTCGCTCCACAGCGCCGAGCAGCGAATCCTGCTGCGACTTGCTGAAGCGGTGAATCTCGTCGATGAAGAGTATTGGCGAAGCCGAATTGAAGAAGCGTCCGCTCTTGGCGCGCTCTATCACGTCGCGCACATCCTTAACACCACTCGTCACGGCACTAAGCGTGTAGAACGGTGTCTCAAGACGATGCGAAATAATCTGTGCGAGAGTGGTTTTGCCCACTCCGGGCGGTCCCCACAATATAAAGGAGGACACGCGTCCGCTCTCAATCATCTTGCGCAGGACGGCATCCTTGCCCACTAAATGCTGCTGTCCGACATAATCGTCAAACGAGCGCGGGCGCATTCTTTCAGCTAATGGTTCACTCATAAGTACAAAATTAGTTATTATATGCGAAATAGCAAAAATTTGCCCCATTTTTATTCACCCCAGCACCTCAACTTCGCTTGAAAAAGCGACAAAAGAAATGCCCATTAGTCAGACATTGAAATCTGATTAATGGGCATTGATAAATTATAGCATAGGAGGTGTGAGCAATCTTTCTCATACCACATATCCACAGCAAGGATGCCGTAGACTCCTACGTAGTTTAATCCTCAGCAAGCTTCAGCTGCTCTGCAACCTCGTCGCAGATGCGCTTTGCAAACTCTTCCTTAGTCATGGTAGCCTGCTCGCCACCACCCTGCTTACGCATAGAAACGAGACCCTCTGCAGCCTCCTTCTCGCCAACTACAACCATGTACGGAACACGCTTGAGCTCGTTGTCGCGAATCTTGCGGCCGATTTTCTCATTGCGATCGTCGATGAGTGCGCGTACGCCAGCCTTGTCAAAGAACGCCTTCACCTCGCGAGCGTAGTCGTTGTACTTCTCCGAAATCGGGAGGATAGCCACCTGATCAGGGATGAGCCACAATGGGAAGTGACCTGCTGTATGCTCGATGAGTACGGCTGTGAAGCGTTCGAGCGAACCGAACGGAGCGCGGTGAATCATAACCGGTGTCTGCTTAGAGTTGTCCTCTGCAGTATACTCAAGCTTGAAGCGCTGCGGCAAGTTGTAGTCGACCTGGATTGTACCAAGCTGCCAACGTCTGCCGATAGCGTCCTTCACCATGAAGTCGAGCTTCGGACCATAGAACGCAGCCTCGCCTACCTCTTCGTGAGTCTCAAGACCCTTCTCGCGGCAAGCCTCGCGGATAGCGTTCTCGCTCTCTGCCCAAATATCCTCGCTACCGATGTACTTCTCAGTATCCTTCGGGTCGTGAAGTGAAATCTGTGCCTCGTAGTTCTCGAAACCAAAGATGCGGAACACCTTAAGGATGATGTCGATGATGTTCTCGAACTCCTGCTTTACCTGCTCTGGGCGCACGAAGATATGAGCATCGTCCTGGGTGAAGGTACGAACACGTGTCAAGCCGTGAAGCTCACCGCTCTTCTCATAGCGGAATACAGTACCAAACTCTGCGATGCGCAACGGCAGATCCTTGTACGAACGCGGCTTGCGTGCGAACACCTCGCAATGGTGAGGACAGTTCATCGGCTTGAGCATATACTCCTCGTCCTCCTCAGGTGTGTGGATAGGCTGGAAAGCATCCTTGCCGTAGTGAGCGTAGTGGCCCGATGTTACGTAAAGGCTCTTGCCGCCGATACCCGGAGTGATAACCTCCTCGTAGTTGTACGGCTTAAGCATCTTGCGGAGCAACTCCTGCAAGCGCAGACGCAACTGTGTACCCTTAGCAAGCCAGATAGGCAGACCCTTACCTACACGGTCAGAGAACATGAAGAGTTCCATCTCCTTACCGATCTTGCGGTGGTCGCGCTTCTTAGCCTCCTCAAGCATGAGGAGATACTCGTCGAGCATCGACTTCTTCGGGAACGAGATACCATAGATACGAGTCATCTGGTCGCGCTTTGCATCGCCACGCCAGAACGCACCGGCTACGCTCGTAATCTTCACAGCCTTGATAGCACCAGTGTTCATCAAGTGCGGACCACGGCAGAGGTCGGTGAAGTTGCCCTGTGTGTATGTAGAAATTGTGCCGTCCTCGAGGTCTTCCTCGATATGCTCGCACTTGTACTCCTGACCGTCAGCCTTGAACTCAGCAAGAGCCTCTGCTTTTGATACATCGCGACGAACGACAGCTTCGTTCTTCTTAGCCAGTTCCTTCATCTTAGCCTCAATCTTGGGGAAGTCGTTCTCACTGATGACATCACCCTCCTTCGGCATAACGTCGTAGAAGAAGCCGTTCTCCACAGCCGGACCAAAGCCGAACTGTATACCCGGATAAAGTTCCTTCAGCGCCTCAGCCAAGAGGTGGGCAGAAGTGTGCCAGAAAGTGTGTTTGCCTTCCTCGTCCTCAAACTTGTAAAGAGCGATAGTTGCATCCTCGTTGATAGGACGGTTGAGTTCAACTGTTTCGCCATTGACACCGCAAGATACAACGTTGCGAGCGAGAGCCGGCGAAATGCTCTCGGCGATTTGTAACCCCGTTACGCCCTGCTCGTACTCACGAACAGAACCATCCGGAAATGTGATTTTAACCATGACAAATTAGTTTTATTTAATCAAACTGTCCACAAAGTTATACTTTTATTTTTACATACAACCATTTTTGCAAAGAATAATAGACTTTTTTATTTTATAATACCATTATCTGTATCGCTCATCCTTATCCTCCTCTCTGCAGCCTTATGCCTGCCACCTCGGCTAAGCCGCCACGAAATGCTTAGAGCCACCTGGTTGCCGTTGCCCCTCGAATAGCCGATAGTATGCTTATAAAGATTACGGTTCAGCAGTTCGTTCTCGTATGCCTTGTAGTTATTGTCAAGTGGATTTGCCCACGACAACGACAACTGGCAGTCGCGCCACGTATAAGATGCTTTCACGACTGAATAGGATCCGTTGTATCCTTTCGATTCGCCCTCCAAGAAGCGGTTGCCATTGTCAACATATCCCTGCAATGTGAAGTTGCCGAGATAAGCCGTGATGCTGCAAGCATAGAACCACGAGGTATAGCAATGAGTATAGTCGTTGCCGAAGTTGAAGCATCTGAACAATCCTCCGTTAGCAGCAATCTGAAACTTTTCGGGCAGGAGCCAGTAGCCAGCGTATGCCATAACGTTCAATGCATCTATCTCTTTTTGGTTTGTCTGTGTATAGACAAAATGATTGTCGCCAGTCCGCTCATAGTGAGCCATATTCGGTTTGAAGCATTGCTTGAAGTAGCCATCGAAGAAGGTCTGCAAGCGGTTGTTGTTGTATGAGACTTGCAGACGATGTTCCATATCATGCGACGGCTTCAAGTCGGGATTGCCCACTGTCCATTCCATACTGTTGGTGCGAATCATAGCATCACTCGTCATCGCAATGCGAGACACTTTATCCTGCATCTGACACGTATAACTCAACTGTACGTTGTTGCTGATGTTATATGTGAGCGATGCCTTCGGGTGGAATGTCCCGAAGTTGTATCTATGGCCGTTCTGCGTGTAATGAATGTAACTTGCGCCCACACCTAAAGAATAGCGCAGTTGTCGGAGCGTGCCTTTAATTTCGGCAAAGCTATACAAGCGGTTGTTATCCGTATTTGTCAAAGAAGAAGCATCGCCCTGATAGGAGTTCTTAATGTATTTATAATTATAGTTTACACCCATAGAGAGCGTGAAAGGCTTCAATCGATTCTCGTAGATCACCTCTGCGAGCAGCGAAGCCGTCCTACCGTCCACATTATATTTATATGGAGAGCCTTCGTCATAGAAAGAACCAGTCTGCGTGTAGATATATGTGCCTACAGCATTGGCGGCAATGGACTGGCGAGGGGTGAACTGGCGGAAAAAGTAAATATCCAATACCGGCGAACAGCTCTTGTCTGCGTTGCGACTTGTTGCCATGTATTGGCGAGTGCCATCCGTAATATCCTTAACATCGCAGTTGTCAGGGGCGTTGTTGAACGCTCCGCTCAATGAAGTCTGGAAGACTGTGGCAGTAGAATCCGCCCAATTGTAGGTAAGTTTTGCTTCGTGCGCTATCGATTTGCGAAGCGATTCTACGTCGTTACGGTCTATTATGTGTACGCTGCCGTCAGCCAACGTGTATTCTGCTGTCTGTCTGCTCTTTACGCCTTTGGTCTTATAACCGCTCATACCATACGAGAGCGCCCATTCGCTCTTGCCACGGCTCCACTTGCCGTACACCATTCCATCGCCCTGCAAAGTGGTAAGTGCCGACGTAAGGTCGGTACCAATGGTATAGCCGCTCTCGCTTCTGCGTGTAATGATATTTATGACGTATGCTATGTCGTCGCCATAACGCACACCTGGATTGTTTATGTAGTCGATCTTTGCGATGTCCTTCGGATCAAGAGCCAACATCTCCACCTTGCCCACTACGACACCATCGACTCGGAGCTGAACTTCTCCCCTATTGTCGACAGCCGTAATCGTGTGGTTGATGTTGTCAATACGCAGATTGGCAAGCGATAGTTTCTCAAGAATGCTGTAACCATTGTTGGAATACCGCTTTTGAACATCAGTAGGATATATTATCATACCGTCTGCTTTGTTCACAACCTTAGCTGCTTTAACAGTAACTTCATCGAGCGTAACGCGCTCCTCCACATCCTGGGCATAAGCACCGAATGCAGAAGACATAATAATAGAAAGTGTAATCAATCGTTTCATCTTGCACCAAATTTTGTTCTGGTGCAAAAGTAGACTTCTCTTAAAAGAAATCCTATCGATTAGTCTGACATTTCCCTGACAAGTGGCTGACAAACGGCTATCTACTTGAGTCTCAGACTGTAGTTCCTGCCCCTATCCGACACTATCTTCAACCTGCTATTAGCTTCTACAATAGGTTTTATGCGTCTTATCAGCGTGTAGAGCGTATCGCTTGCATCAGGTTTCTTCGGCCATAGCCGCTCACAAATATCCTGTTTCGATAGCGTATGCGTGTCGTTCGTCATAAACATTTCGAGCAGCGAATGCTGCATAGGCGTAAGACGAATCCGCTCACCCCTTTGCGTCATAAACGTATCGTTATGGAAGACAATACCGCCGTATGATATGCCTTGCGACACCAGCTCCGGTCCTTTCCTCCTTACGTACCACAAACTACATAACAGCCATAGCATACCGACAAACAATATAGAACCTGATGCCCTCTGATCGGACATCCCAAAGGTGGTGACAAAGCCACAGTTAGCCTCTGCCACAAGCCGGGTCTCCCAACGTCCATCCATACGCACGGTACGCATGGCTATTCCTGCCGTGTCCTTCAACTCAGCTATGGTGAGATTGTTGCGATAGCAGCGTATGGTATCTGTAGTGACCACATTGTCGGGCATCGTCGCAAGAACCTGCTCCAATGCTCTATTTACATCCTGCGCTATCATGTGTTCTGTTCTGCGATAGCTGCTTATGCTTGTGCACAATGCGCAGAGCATAAGAAAACTGAATACTATATATGGAAGAGTCTTCATAATTCTATCACTTATTCAACAATTCAAACTCTTACAACATCCACCACATGGCTGCCGGCTCCAATAAGGTCGGCACGCTCCGAGATGCACTTCTGATATTCTATGAAACGCGCAAACGTCTCGTCACTCATGCGGTTGAGACGCGTGCGCATATAGTCGGAAGCCCCGTCGGGCGAGAAGATGGTTACACGTTTCAAGCCGGCACGTTCGTCAAGTCGGTTGATGTCGTCTATACGCACATAGTCGTACAGCTCGTCTGCCTGAGCCTGAATATGGAAATCCCCGTCAACCGCTCCGCGCTCCATCAGTCCCTCTATCCTGTCCTCGTCGAAGCAATAGGACAGGATGCTGTATTCGTTCATCAAGTAAGCCACAAAAATCAGTCCGCCTGGTTTGGTCACGCGCTTTGCCTCGTTCAGGGCCTTCAGCTTCTCCTCATCGCCGATGAGGTGATAGAGCGGACCGAGCAACAGCGTAACGTCAGCACCCCCCGTAGGCAGAAACGGCATATTGCGTGCGTCGCCCTGCACAACGTCTGCCGTAGGCTCACGCTTCAAGAAAACATCTATATTGCGACGCACCAGCTCCACCGCCTTCACCCGATAGCCTTCAGCCATAAGAGCCGAGGTGTAGCGTCCCGTTCCTGCACCAATGTCAAGCAAGAACGAGTCTGGCTTGATGAAACGGCGCAAGTGATGCATGGTGGTTTCAAACTCT
>ERZ1023633.374-NODE-374-length-19062-cov-45.819856_pt1 | contig 19062 bp, 17 predicted proteins | sample MGYA00380333_ERZ1023633 | MGnify/ENA primary metagenome ERZ1023633 (study PRJEB33179, sample SAMN07448972) | human gut metagenome | biome: Human-gut; feature: Human associated habitat; material: Faeces | host: Homo sapiens | place: India: Bhopal | collected...
CAAAGGTACGAACAAACGAGAAAGCTACAATGGTATAAACGCGGAGCCGCTTACTGCGTCTTTTAGATTGAGATGAAGGGTGGTGAAGGGTGATTTTAAGTTATTGTGCTTGTAAGTACTTGTTTATTAGATGTTTATGCTGATAGGGTGAAGGGTGAAGGGCTTTTCTCGTTTCGCTTTTCAAATTTCCTGTATCTGTAGCAATTCCCGCTATATCGATATAAACATTTGGGGATTCTTCTGGTATTTGATCAAAAAGATTTGGGGATTCTTCTGGTATTTAGCCAAAAACATTTGGGGATTCTTCTGCTTTTTAACTAAAAAGATTTGAGGATTTAGGATAAATATCGTAAATTTGCACCCATCAAACAGAATAGATTATGGGAAAAGTTTTTAAGCGCAAACTATATGATAAAATGCTTAACTGGAAGCAGACCAGAGACGGTTCTACAGCACTTCTCGTCAAGGGAGCACGTCGTGTAGGAAAATCCACAATAGCCGAGGAATTTGCAAAAAACGAGTACAAAAGCTATATACTCGTCGACTTTGCTGATGCACCAACAGCCTTGTGGGAAGCTATTGACAACATCTCTGACCGCAATCATTTTTTCATGCAACTTCAATTTATATATGGTGTAAGATTATACGAACGAAAATCTGTAATTATTTTCGATGAGGTTCAAAAGTGTCCCAAGGTTCGTGAGGCCATTAAATATTTGGTTAAAGATCGCAGATATGACTATATTGAGACAGGGTCATTGCTTTCTATCCGGAAGAACACCAAGGACATCGTGATACCAAGTGAGGAAACAAGACTTACGATGTATCCTATGGACTATGAGGAGTTTCGTTGGGCCTTGAATGATAATGTTACAATTGATATGCTTAGAGAATGTTTCAACAGTAAACGTTCTTTAGGTGATGCGACTATGAGGAAGCTTCTTCGTGACTTTAGGCTGTATATGTTAGTTGGGGGCATGCCGCAAGCTGTCAATACTTATTTGGAAACAAATAACTTGACAGAGGTTGATAACAAGAAGAGAGAAATCCTGGATATATATATAGATGATTTTTTGAAGATAGACCCATCAGGTAAGATATCCAAGATGTTTAGCGCAATACCCGCCCAGCTTAGTAAAAATGCCAGCCGATACCAACAAACCAGCATCTTAGGGAAAAATGAATCCTCGGAAACAATCGCCGAGTTTTTGCGCGACATGGAAGATAGCCTTACCGTGAATTTCGCTCACCACTCAGACAATCCTAGTGTGGGACTTCCTGCACATACGGACTACGACCAGTACAAGATGTTTATGGGAGATACCGGGCTTTTTGTCACGCTGGCCTTTTGGGATAAAGATGTAACCGAGAATATCATCTATCAGAAGCTTCTTAGTGACAAGTTATCAGCAGACTTGGGATACGTATATGAAAATGTTGTAGCCCAATTACTTGTGGCAACAGGCAACAGGCTTTTCTACCATACATGGCGTTCCAAGACGTCAAACCACAATTACGAGGTTGATTTTTTACTATCACGTGGAAGCAAGCTGTGGCCGCTTGAGGTGAAATCTTCTGGCTATCAGACACACAAGTCGTTGGATGAATTTTGTAAAAAATATTCAGAGCATATAAGTAACAGGTACTTGATATATACCAAGGATCTTAAAAAGGATAAAGAAACAATACTTCTACCTGTTTTCATGACCATGTTCTTGTAAAAAGTAAGCGGCTCCACATTTATAAGAGGGTGTACCAAAACAAAATCGTTTGATACACCCTCTTTTTAGGTTGAGCCTGAAATCAGGCTTATATTTTCATATAACAGTATTCTGCTTTAATCCCAGCTGTCATTCCAACTGCCGCTCCAGCCGTTATGTTCTTTTGAACCTGTTATTTCATCTGGAAGTTCTCCATCTCCTTCCTTGTGAATACCATCGAGATCATTGTTAGGACCCCATTGCTGCTTATCAGAACCTGCGAGGAAACTATCCTGCAGTTCGCAGACTGTAATCTTGATAGTTGGAGCTATATATTCTTTCTTATTCATAATGTCTATTTTTTTTGGATTCTTTTAAAACTCATTGTTTCTAAAATCACTTTTTATTTCACAACCACCTTCTTGCCATTCACGATGTAGATGCCTGGCTGAACGCCGAGCATATTATCTACTCGCTGACCATTCAGGTTGTACACCTTGGTGCTTCCAGAGGTGTTGCCCATTGAAGGCATGTCGATACCGGTTGTTTCACCATTGCCGAAACCGAAGGTGAGGAGCTTGGCATTTCCTGTAGCAGAACCATTACCTTTCCAAGTAGGAGCGAGCCAGCAGCGGTAGCCCTTCATCCAATGGGTGTTATTGGTGAGGTAGAGTTTACCATTGTTCCAGATATAATTACCAGCCTCAAGATTCTGGTGATTATCATAACTACCGATAAACTTCAAGCCAGTCATTCTCCATTTGTCTTTGATGGCTTGCTTTACAGGGAAGTCGACGATAACAGGATTTTTTGCTGTGGCATCGTTGTATGTGTAGCTTATGCCACCAGCTGCGAGCGAATTGTCCACAGTATAAACCTGACCCGTTAAAGGTCCAGCTTCGATAGTCTGCAGGGGGTTATTTTCTTGTATTATATGATCTTGTATAAATTTATTAGCGACCTTTATGATGTAAGGCTTGTTGGCAACCAGATATGGGTCATCAGTTTCATTCACCAGACTGAATCCGATGACCAAATTGCCGTTGTTTGCTTCATAAACCTCGTTTGCCTGAGCAAGCTGTGCCGCTTCGCCAAAGGCTTGGGTAAACTGTGCTTTGGTCAAGCTTACAGGCATGATGAGCGAGTTCCATTTATCTTCATCATCACCAATCACGAAAGAACGCTGGAAATACATCGTCAGATTTTCCTTGTATTTCTTCTGACTCTTCTCGCTGAGATTTACGGTCTCCTGGAAAACGAGGTCTTGCTTGCAGTCGTCTGCGAGTTCATCATCATCAGGTGTTCCATCTCCATCCTTGTCGTTACGTAGATAAAGTCCATATACCGCCAAGTTGTTGAGAGCCTTTACACCTTCGCCTTGTGTTATTACCACTTCATCGTAGTCTGATTTCGGATTGATAAAGATGTAGCCTTTATCTCCCAAAGTAATGACGTTGGCTCCGAGTATGCTCCAGTTGCTGAATGTTTCAACAGGCTTTATACCACCCTTATTATAAGTTTTTACAACGAGGGCATTAATCACATCAACACCCAAGCCAAAGGCTTCATTGTTGACAACAACTACGAGCTGCTTATTGCGCGTAGCGGTAACACCTAATTTTATGGCGAGAACCGAACCTTCCACAGCATTTGCTCCTGTTGGGAAGATTGTCTTATTGTTTGGGTCACTATCAATACAATTGGTAATGCCTTTCAGACCATTGCTCAATTTTACTCCTGCGATAGACTGAGTTCTTGCTTGGTTGATAGTGGCATTGGTATTATCGAATGATATGACTTCTGCACCCTCCATTGGGTCGTCGAGAACAGCATTCGCATCGGCTGTGTAAGCATAGTAGATGTTCATCACGCTGAGGTCTGCGCCTAACAGACCAGTAGAGTAGAGGCGGATTTCATCGAAAACGGTTGTTGCAGGAACCTTAATAAAATATCTCAATTTGTGCGTGTCCTGGCTGCCAATCAGTTTGGCTGAGATAGCAGAAGTTGTAATACCACCTGCAACCTCTTTACCCTCGTTGTATATTCTTACATTCATCAACTTGAGCACATCTGCACTAAGGCCTGTGCCCTTGGCTGTTACAACGAAACCAACCTGGCGTTCGCCGCTTTGGCGAGCATTTGTTTCATCAAAGATTTTACCATCCTTTTTCTTAACGCTACAGAGGTAAGATTCGCCGATAGAAACGCCACCGAAATAGGTTGCATAGCTGCTGAGATCAGACGAGATGATGTTATTTGAGTTCTTGACAATAGAGAGAATATTGATGCCGAAACTGCGGCCATCGCCCATTTCATAAGTAGGATTCTTTGGGTCTTTATTATAGAGCACGGTTTCCCTCTTGTTTTCCGGTTTCTGCTCGGTAGAGCCACCCCAATTGATTGTGATGGTCTGGGTGCATCCATCCTCGTTCTTCAGTTCCATCTCTACCGTCACTTTCTCGCCTGTATCATTCTTGTAGCTTTCAGTCTCGCTGAAATCGAGAGTGTTGTTTGTTGGGTCAAACTTTACTTTTTTGTCTGATGTCGTTTTAATGCCCCATGTTGCATTTGGGAAGTTTTCCTTATCCCATTTGAGCTGATAATGAGAGTTGCAATTGCAGAGGTCGAGACTTGCCGCAGGGCTCATCTCACATTGATGGCCAGCTGATTCGGGCTTTGGAATGATGAAGGCATAATTTGCAGTGACACCATTAGCAACTTCCACTCCCATTGTTCTGAATTTGATGCCTGAGAAATCAACAGGAGCCTTAATGGATACTTTCTTTTGTTTGCCAGCTATAGAAACAGACAGTACGGTTGTTTCTATAGCTTTTTTGTAAATTTCGTTGCCATTCTTGTCAAGAAGATAAATGACAGGGGTTACGCCTGCACCAATCAGAGCTCCATCGCTATACACAAAGCCAGCTTCTGTTCCTGCAGGGAATGTTTCTGTGCTCTTTCCATTATTAGCAATGACTTGTGCATAACCAGAAGAGCCAAGCTGCAAGAGTGCAGAAATTACGATACCATTTGTGAGATCATCATCTATAAGATCTCTGTTAAAGTAATTAAGGTCATGTATTAATGTTGGAACTGAATGTGTGCTTGATTTTGCATTTAATGTAATGTTCTTGTCGTATTGTTGGATTTTTGGATTTGTCAGCGTATATTCCGCATCACCCACGAAAGCATAGTAAATCTTCAGACCTTTCACAACATCTACTTTGATGCCATCCTGCCCAACAAGTGCAATCTCATCATAATCTTGATCTGGTTGTTCTGCTGCAATAATATCTACGGCATTATTTCCTAAATCAATATTACCAACAGAAAGATTGAGTACAGTAAAACCAAGCTGTTCTACTGGAGAAGTCTTGAGAATTTTACCATCTCTATAGAAGCGAATATGGTAGTTGTCTTTCAATACTTCGAGTGTCAATACATTACTTTCTCCCGAAATCTTGAAACCTGCCTTTGTGTCTTTGTCGATGTAGTGCTTCATGTCTTTTACGGCTACAATAGGTGAACCGGCAAGAAGCGTAGCGTTTACTACACTTGGAAGTGTGTAGCAGTTGTCAAGATCCTCGTCACATAAGTAAGAGAGATTCTTAGAACCTTCACCAACGGCAATACCATCAGCAAGGCTGCTTACCATACAGTTATGGCCTACGAGTGCCATACGTGATTCCAACGGGGTGCGATTTGGTGTTGCACCCTCTTGTCTCTTGTCGTAGTAGGTATTTGCCTGACCTACTGCCTTCAAAGGAAGCAGCATAAAGATAACGGCTACCAGCACGGCAGCTTTAAAAATTTTGAGTTTCATAAGACAAATAAATAAGTTAATCTGAATATCTAAAATTATATTGGAATTACTTAGTTAGAAAAGTATTTAAATTTTTTACTTATAACAGAATAGAACGTTTTAAACATTAGAATGTCGTACTATCCCTGCCTCTGCCTTATGACAGAAGATAAAAAGGGATATTTATCTAATAAAACGAACCTCCAGAAAACGGAATTTTGATAGATTTAGGGAAAATTAAAATCTTGGTATTTAAGATTAGGGGACTTTAAATGTTGAAGAGCAAAATTACCCCCCCACAATTAGAAATCTCTATCAAGAGATGGTTACTATTTTTTCTCATCATTTTCATGATCTAATATTCTTATTATAGTTGAATAATTTTACTTGTACTAATGTATTATTGATAGTTGAAACGGATATTATCCAATCTTCTTTTACTAAAGTATTGAGTTTTTTCCTCTTTATCTTATTTCCAGAAGATGTTTTTATCCTTGAATTATACAATCTTTTTATACAACTCTTATGATAAGAGTTTACCTGTTATAATTTCGGGTGCAAAATTACATCTTTTTTGAGAATAAATATGTTTCAAAATGGTTAAGGTTTGCAAATAGAATGATTTTTGTAGAACTTTTATGACTGAAAAAAAGTGCTAATATATGGATTTGCAACTTCGTGATAGCAAATCGTGGAGTATTTGGAGATTCTCTTTCACAAGAAAGCGAGCTATGCATATCAATATTGCAAAGGTAATATTTTCTATTGAAAATACAACCCTTTCTCTTTTTTTTCAACAACATTAACGTTAGCCTCTCCTGAAATGATTATATAACGAAAAAAGCAGGAACCTCCTCCCAGAGATTCCTGCTTTATGGTTGTTATTGAAAAAGTATTGTTGTAAAGCCCTAAGATTAAGAGTAGCGGATAATCTGACCTGGAGTCAGCTTCTTATCCTTCTTGTAACCGTTGAGGCGGCAAATCTGATCTACTGTTACACCACGCTTCTCGGCAATGGAATTCAGAGTCTCACCATACTTAACCTTGTGGTAAAGCTTCTCGCCACCAGCGTTGGCATTGTATCTGCCCACTTCGCCACCATTAACCTGCTCACGGGTGTAACCACCATTACCAATCTTGCCACGAGCTGCATTGGCATCTGCTGACTCACGCTCGTAAGAGTCGCGACGGAAATCGTAGAAATCGCCAGTAACGTCCTGATTGCGGAAATCGAACATCAACGCAGGGTTGAGGGCTACACCGCAAAGACGAGTCTCGAAGTGAAGGTGAGAACCGGTACTACGACCTGTATTACCTCCCAAACCAATCACATCGCCTGCTCTTACCTCCTCGTTCTCAGAAACGAGCTGCTTAGAGAGGTGACCGTAGATGGTCTCCAAACCATTATTGTGACGGATTACGATGTACTTACCATAACCACCACCTTCATATCTTACGATGCGAACTTTGCCTGAGAAGGCTGCGCGGATTGAGTCGCCAATATAAACCTTGATGTCCATACCTTTATGTTGGCGGCCAAAGCTAGCACGGTAACCGAAGTTACTTGTGACAACGCGACTAGGAGTTGGCATGCAGAAATGACGGAGGTCGATACGGAAGTGCTCAGGAAGCGCAGTCCGGCGGTGAGCATACTTGTTGGAGAAATCCTGATACAGCTCTGCTGAAGGATTCTCTCTATCTTCCATCATTCGATAATGAGATACTGCTAATGTGTCTATCGACTTCATGCGATGGTCAACTGGTGCCTGACGGGCAAGCAAGTCTTGACCAAATGACGGCACGGTTGTTAACGCCAACAATGCCACTACGGAAATCTTCTTTATTTTCTTTTTTAAACTCATACTTTTTAATTAATATTCTTTTTTAGGTTCGTCACCATTGAAATGAAATCATAAATGAAATTCCACTACAAAACACCTAAGTAAAAACCCCTTATGTGCGTGACTTTGTTAAATAGACTTTGCAAATATATGAAAAATATTCCAGTCTGCCAAGGCCATTAACACGAATAAGGGGATATTTAACGCGAAAAGTTGATGTTTAACTTTTGTTAAGAAGAAGCGCTTTTTGATTTAAATCAATTTTGCAGTATTTCGTTTTTGCAAAATTATGCAGGTTTCGTACGAAAGTATTTGCATTTTCTATTGAAATTACTTTCATTTCCTCATGAAGCTTCTTTCGTTTCCTCATGAAGCCTGTTTCATTCCTTCATGAAGCCTTTATCGTTTTTTCACGATAAATTCTGTGCTTTTTCTTTCAGCATTCGCAGCAGGGTGACGGCTGGAGAGTGACCCATAAAGATGATTCGCTTGACTTCCGGACTTGTAAAGCGGAGGCATTTCTGATAGGCCTGATACAGTTCACCGAGATTGATGGTGAACTCCTTGCCGGAACTTTCCCGGATGCCTATCAACATCTTGGCTGTGAGGTGGATACGGATGTATCGGATGCCTGTAGCTGTCTCTATCTCCGTGATGCCTTCCAGAAGTTCTCTCATCTGTTCTGGCGTGAGGGACGGTCTGTCTTCCGTCACCATGGAGCGCTTTCTTCCTCTACGGCGAGGGGCATCTGTGGATTTTGTGCCTTCTGATGTCTGTGTGTCCGTTTCCTGCTTTCCGATTTCTTCTGCATCAAAAAGGAAGCCTTCTTCTATATTGTTTTTCTCCTTCATCTCTTGATTCCTTTTTATCTCTGATTTCTTTCTCAGTTATTCTCTTTTTAATCCCGGTCATGGTTTCCCTAACTGATTGCAGCCCAATTGATATGGGTTTTCTTCATTTCTTTCAGTCGGTTCCAGAGCAGGGCATTCTGAGGCAGGTTGCAATGTGGGTCGGCATCGATGATGGTCTGTGCTTCTGTGCGTGCCAACTGTACAATTTGTCCGTCTCTTGCAATATTGGCTATCTTCAGGTCGAAAGCCATTCCGCTCTGTTGGGTTCCTTCCAAATCGCCCGGTCCTCTGAACTTGAGATCGGCTTCGGCGATGCGGAATCCATCGTTCGTATCACACATGATATCAATGCGTTTGCGGGTTTCCTCCGACAACTTATAGCTGGTGACGAGGATGCAGTAACTCTGGTCGCAACCTCGTCCCACTCTGCCTCTGAGCTGGTGGAGTTGGGCAAGTCCGAAGCGCTGTGCATCGAGGATAACCATCACGGAGGCATTGGGCACATTCACACCCACTTCTATCACGGTGGTGGCTACCAATATCTGCGTCTCGCCCTTCACGAAATGCTCCATTTCTTCTTCCTTCTCTGCCGGTTTCATCTGTCCGTGTACCTTGCTGAGGCGGAACTCCGGGAAGGCTTCCTTCAGCGTTTCAAATCCTTCCTCTAAGTTCTTGAGGTCGCTCTTTTCGCTCTCCTTGATCAGCGGGAAGACGATATAAACCTGTCTGCCCATATTGATCTGACGGCGGATGCTCTGGTAGAGGCTGGTCAACTGGTTGTCAAACTTATGCAAAGTCAGGATGGGTTTTCTGCCTGGCGGAAGTTCGTCTATCACACTCACGTCGAGATCGCCATAGATGGTCATCGCCAAGGTTCTCGGGATAGGCGTGGCGGTCATCACCAATACATGAGGCGGATTCTCGCTCTTTGCCCATAGGCGGGCACGCTGGGCAACTCCGAAGCGATGCTGCTCGTCGATGACTGCTACACCGAGATGGGCGAACATCACGGGGTCTTCGAGGATGGCATGTGTGCCCACCAATATCTGGACATCTCCACGAATCAGAGCATCGAGCACTTCCTTGCGCTTCTTTCCCTTCACCATACCCGTGAGCAGTTCCACCCGGATGTCCATCCCCTTGAGAAATTCACGGATGGTCTGCAAGTGCTGTTCGGCAAGGATTTCGGTAGGAGCCATCAGACAGGCCTGATAACCGTTGTCGAGGGCGATGAGCATGGTCATCAGCGCCACGAGAGTTTTACCAGAACCCACGTCGCCCTGCAGCAACCGGTTCATCTGTCGGCCGCTGCACATATCGGCACGGATCTCATGCATCACCCGTTTCTGTGCGCCCGTGAGTTCGAAAGGAAGATGGTGGGCATAGAAATCATGGAAGATGTCGCCGATTCGGTTGAAGATGTAGCCACGGTATTTGCGCCGCTGGTCGCTCGCGTACCTTAATATATTAAGTTGCACATAGAAGAGTTCCTCAAACTTGAGTCGCACCTGTGCTTTCTGCATCTCCTGATGGGTATGCGGATAGTGGATGAAGCGGAAGGCTTCATCGCGGGAAATCAGATGCAGGCGGGAGGTGATGGAGTCGGGTAATGTCTCGGACAATTGAGGAAGCAGTCCTACCAAGGTCTTGGTGAGCTTCTCAATGGTGCGAGAGGAGAATCCGTACTTCTTCATCTTTTCGGTGGTATTATAGAAAGGTTGCATTCCCATTTCTGAAATCTGCAGGTTGCTGGCATCATCCATGTCGGGATGGGCAAACTGATAGCGGCCGCCAAAGAGGGCTGGTTTGCCGAAGACGATGTATTCGGTACCTACATGATAGGTCTTGAGAATGTACTGGGAACTGCGGAACCAGACTAAATCGACCATGCCGAAGCCATCGGAGAAATGGGCAACAAGACGCTTGTTGCGTTTGCCAGTATCAAACTCCTCGTAACTTAGTATTCGGCCTTTGATCTGGACATAAGGCATGTCGGGGGTGAGTTCGCTGATGTGGAAAATCCTCGAACGATCTACATATTTATAAGGGTAGTATTCCAGCAAGTCACCATAGGAGTTGATACCGAGCTCCTTGCTCAGTATCTCTTTCTTTTTGGGTCCTACGCCGGGCAGGAACATGATGTCTTGGTCTAAAATACTACTCATATTTTTAAGTGAAGAGAGAAGAATTCTCTTGTTCTTATTCTGATAACAATGCTTCAGCGATCTTGATGTCGAATGGGGTGGTGATCTTGATGTTCTCTCTATTTCCATCCACCATCGCTACCTGACAGCCGAGACTTTCTACAACGGATGCATCGTCGGTAAACTGTTCCTTGTAACCCTGGTTGAAGGCCTGTTTTGCCAAACTGATGTCAAAGGTCTGTGGAGTCTGCACGATGCGATAATCATCACGGAGCACATTCTTGCCACCGCCACGCTTGTCAATATATCTCAGGGTTTCTGTCACCGCATAGACAGGGATGGCAGCATATTCCTCGCGTGCCGTCTCGTAGCATTCGCTGATGACGTCGGTAGAGACGAATGGGCGCACACCATCATGGATTCCTACCACACCGTCCTCTCCATCGGGGATGAGTGCAAGTCCGTTTTTCGAAGACTGGAAGCGGGTGTCGCCACCATTGGCAATCTGATGTTTGATATCAAAATGATGCTCCTCGCAAAGCTGGTGCCAGTATTCCTGCTGGCTCTCCGGCAATACCAAGATGATATTCAGATGCTCATCGTATTCATGAAAGCGCTCGATGGTGCGCATCAGGATAGGCTTGCCTGCTACTGGCAAGAACTGCTTGGGAATCTCACTTCCCATGCGGAGCCCTTTGCCCCCGGCTACTATAATTACGTAATCCATATTTTTCTTTTTACTTGCTCTTCATGAGATGATCATACATCATTCCGTCCTGCAGGGCAGCCACGGTTTCCTTGCTCACGAAATAACTCAATATCTGGTAGGCATAAGGAAGGGTGGCTGCAGGACCTTCACCTGTAATCACATTGCCATCTTCCTGGAAGAGGGTGCCTGTATATTCTGTGCTGGCATCGAAATACTGTTCGAAACCAGGATAGCAGGTAGCTTTCTTGCCGTCGAGGATGCCTGTGCTGGCCAATACCATAGGCGCTGCGCAGATGGCACCAACACGTTTGCCTGCCTTGTGCTGGGCGATGAGTGCCTGGCGTACTCCCTCGTGCTCATTGAGGTTGGTGCTGCCCGGCATTCCACCAGGAATCATCAGCATATCGGCATCTTCAAAACTCTCAACATCCTCGAAACGGAGGTCGGCCTTGATGGTAACTCCGTGGGAAGTTTCCACAAATTCACTACCGGTAACGCTGACCGTCTTGATATCTACGCCCCCTCTGCGGAGGATGTCAACAGGAGCCAAACCTTCGATTTCCTCGAAGCCATTGGCAAGAAATTCATATACCTTTGCCATAATTTTATCTTTTTTGTTGAATAATTCGATTTATATTATTACCTTTGCAAAAGTAACAATAATAATTGAAATGACAAAACAAATGGCAGAACAACATTTGAAATTTGCAATATTTGGCAATGAATACCAGGCTAAGAAGTCGGTTTCCATCGAAACTATCCTGGCTTTTCTGGAAAAGAAGAAGGCTGAGATCTATGTGGAAAATGCTTATTACGACTTTCTCGTGCGCGACCTCCATCTGGATGTGAAGGTGGCGGGTGTCTTCGAGGATTACAACTTCGATGTGGATTACGTCATCTCCATGGGCGGCGACGGAACCTTCCTCAAGGCTGCCAGTAAGGTGGGGGCGAAGGGAACTCCTATCATCGGTATCAACATGGGCCGATTGGGATTCCTGGCTGATGTGTTGCCAAGCGAAATAGAGACTGCACTGGACAGCCTCTATGCTGGGGAATGCCAGATAGAGGAACATGCGGTTATCCAGGTAGAGGCGAGGGGCGGCGTATTGGCTGGCAATCCTTTTGCCCTCAATGATATTGCCGTTTTGAAGCGTGATGATGCTTCCATGATTTCCATCCGTACTCATGTGGATGGGGAATTCTTGGTTACCTATCAGGCGGATGGTCTGATCGTTACCACGCCTACGGGTTCTACTGCCTATAATCTCTCCAATGGCGGACCTATCATCATCCCGCAGAGTGGAAGTCTCTGCCTCACTCCTGTTGCTCCGCACAGTCTCAATATCCGTCCTATCGTAATCAATGATACGGCTGAAATTCAACTGGACATTGAGAGTCGCAGTCATAATTATCTTGTGGCTATCGATGGTAGAAGTGAGCGCATGACGGAGGAAACCAGTCTCGTCATCCGCAAAGCTGCGCATTCTATCAAAATCGTGAAGCAGCGCAACCAGCGTTATTTCTCTACGCTGAGAGAGAAACTGATGTGGGGCGCTGACCAGAGGGAGAGATAGTTTAAGTGAAGAGTGAAGAGGGAAGAGTGAAGAATTCAAATGCTTAGATGGATGAAGATATTCAAGGTTCCAAAGTTTAAGTATGATGCCAAGACCTTGCTGATTTGGCTTTGGCAGGCATGGCGGGGCAACCAGTTGCAGGCTGTCCTCAATGCTTCCGTGGGTTTGCTCTCGGTGGGAGTGAGTCTGGCACAGGTTTGGGCGGTTAAGCGTGCCATAGATGTTGCTTCTCATGTGGTGGAAGGCGATATCTATTGGGCTGTTGCTCTCATGGGCTTCCTGATTCTTGCCGACTTCGCCCTGAATGTTTCTTCCGTCTGGATTCGTAATCTCTTGGGCATCAAGGCGCAAAACCGTATGCAGCAGCGCATGCTCGATCGTATCCTCCGTTCTGAATGGCACGGTAGGGAAAAGATGCATTCGGGAGATGTGCTCAACCGACTGGAGACGGACGTGAGCAATGTGGTGAATTTCCTGACGGAGACCATCCCGAATACGCTGAGCGTATTAGCGATGTTTCTCGGTGCCTTCTTCTATCTTTTCTCGATGGACAAGGTGCTCTCTATCGTTATCGTCATCATGATTCCGATTTTCTTGGCTTTCTCCAAAATCTATGTGGGAAAGATGCGCCAACTGACCCGCCAGGTGCGTGATTCAGACAGTAAGGTGCAGAGTGTGCTGCAGGAAACTATCCAGCATCGTATGCTCATCAAGACCTTGGAGAAGGATGATGCGATGGTGGATAAACTTGAGAATACACAGAAGGAATTGCGTGGACACGTGGTGAAGCGTACGATGTTTAGCGTATTCAGTAATCTGATAGTCAACTTCGGTTTTGCCTTAGGTTATCTCGTGGCTTTCCTTTGGGCGGCCATTCGTATGAGTGCCGGCAGTCTGAGCTTCGGAGGCATGACGGCTTTCCTGCAGTTGGTCAATAAGATACAGGTTCCGGCAAGAAACCTTACCAAGTTGGTTCCTGCCTTCGTGAGTGTCTTTACGGCAGCAGAGCGACTGATGGAACTGGAGGAAAATCCGCTGGAGGAACAGGGAGAGCCAATCCTGATTCCTTCTCCTTGCGGCATCCGATTGCAGGATGTCTGCTACAGTTATAAGTTGGCTGAGGCTTCTCCAGAGGAAAAAATCTTGTATCAGAACCAGCCATTGGACAAGACGAATATCATCAATCATCTGAGTTTTGATTTCCGTCCGGGCAGCTGTACGGCTATTTTGGGAGAAACGGGTGCAGGAAAAACTACGCTTATCCGTCTGCTTTTGGCCTTGCTCCGTCCTCAGCATGGAAAAGTTGAGATTTATCATTCGTCGGAAAAGCAGGGAGAACTGTCGCCTCGCCACCGTTGCAACTTCGTATATGTTCCTCAGGGCAATACCCTGATGAGTGGAACCATCCGTGATAATCTGAGATTAGGCAAGTTGAATGCAACTGATGAGGAGATGCAGGCAGCCTTGCATACGAGTTGTGCCGACTTTGTGATGGAATTGCCACAAGGACTCGATACGGTTTGCAGCGAGCAGGGAGGAGGTTTGAGTGAAGGACAGGCACAGCGTATTGCCATAGCCCGAAGTCTGTTGCGCAATCGCAGCATCATGCTTTTTGATGAGGCTACGAGTGCATTGGATCCAGAAACCGAGCGTCAACTCCTTCAGAATATCTTGGCTTCGCATGATAAGACCGTTATCTTCATCACGCATCGCCCTGCCGTAGTAGATTATTGTGATCAGGTATTGAAAATAGAGCGCACCCCGAGATAGAACGTATTTGAAGCAGTCAGTTTTCGTGTAATTATTATTAAAAATCTCGAAAACATTTGGCTATCTCGTTTTTTATTGCGTAATTTGCGTTGCGTAAAAAGCGCAATGGTTATTTGTGTAATGAATAATGATGAGATATGGCAACATTGAACAATCCTTTTGTTGTGTATGGTTATAAAGGAGCAGAGTATTTTTGCGACCGCCAGAAAGAAACCGAGAAGATGATTTCTACGCTGCATAATGAGCGTAACATCACGCTTGTCGCCCCTCGTCGTATGGGTAAGACGGGCTTGATACATCATGTTTTCCATCAGATGGAGGAGCAATATGAAGGGGTGAAATGTTTCTACCTCGATATTTTTGCCACCAAAAACCTGGAGCAAATGGTGCAAATCATGGCTTCTGAAATCATTGGAAAACTTGATACGGTTTCTCAATCGGCCCTTCGTAAAGTTCAGGAGTTCTTCAGTAGTTGGCGACCTACTTTGACGATAGATGAACTGACAGGAATTCCTACTTTTTCTTTAGATTTAAAGCCGAGTGAGGGTAAGGAGAGTTTGAAGCGAATATTTGAGTATTTGAAGCAGTCAGGTAAGCGCTGCTACATCGCCATAGATGAGTTTCAGCAGATATTAAACTATCCTGAGGATGGGGTAGAGGCAATGATTCGTTCTTATATCCAGTTTTTGCCGAATGTATATTTCGTATTTTCTGGCAGTCAGCAGCACATGATGCAGGAGATGTTTCTGTCTGCCAACCGTCCTTTCTTCCAGAGTTCTTTGGTGTTGTCTTTGCCTTGTATTGAAGAGCAGGTGTATTTGGAATTTGCCAATCGTCTTCTGTCCTCTCAGCACAGGTCAATAGATGAATCCACCTTTTCTTATATCTATCAGCAGTCGGATTGTGTAACGTGGTATGTGCAGGCAATATTGCATGGCATTTATGAGCATGGTTCTTCTGAGATTACGAAGTCATTGGTAGATGAGGTGGTTCAGGAGTTGATAGATGAACAGGCGATGGCTTATCAGAACTATTGTGCCTGGCTTACGGAGAATCAGCAGTTGCTTCTATTGGCAATAGCTCGAGAGGGACTGGTGAGTTCGCCTTTGAGCCAGCAGTTTATCAGATCCCATCAGCTTCCTGCTACGAGCAGCGTGAAAACTGCGTTGAAGGCATTGGTGGATAAGCAGTTGGTAAGCAAGACTCCTAATGGTTATTTAGTAAGCGACCGCTTCTTTGCGAAGTGGATTTGTATTCAGTATGCATGAGAAGTTCCTGCTATGCCCTTCAAGCGGTCCCTCGGGGATCACGTGATGGGGAACCGATGAACATGAGATGAGCAACCGTTGCTCACGAGGCGGGCAATAAGTGCCCAAACTGAGGGTCGTAATTTGGGCAATGCAACCTTGCTTAATGCGTTTCTTGACTTTGTAAAATAGCAAAAGAGGTATTGCCCGAAAACGCTTTTTGGGAATACCTCTTTTAAACCTAAAACAAAACCAACTAACTAATAAAAATTGTATGCCTAAACTAAACTCTATTTGTTATATTCTGCTGTAACATCCTTTACTTTATGTTTACTGCTTTCACTGGTTGCTTCGATTTCGAAGTATGCAGTGTTGGTGATTTCTTTTACATCTATATTTAGCTCCCACGTCTGTACCTTCGTCATTGTTCAGGTTCTGGCTCTGGTTCTGGAGTTGGGGTAGGAATTAGCTCTGGAATATCAGGGGCGTTGCTACTTGAACAAGCTCCGAGAGTAAGTGCCATTGTGGCGAGGAGGGGTGAAATATAATTTCTTCATGTTAATATACTTTTGCTTGTTAATCTATTTTTATCGTAGGTTTGTATTGTTATTACGGTGGCAAAGTTACGATAATTTTGATTAGCCTGTATCATCAATTGATGCAAATCAAGTGAATAAGCTGTGCAAACGTTTGCACAAATTACTCATGGCATAAAGTGGAATTACATCTACATGACGACTGGCATTTTGACGAAATTCGGTTTCATTGTTTCCGTCCCTGTACCCACTTTTATTTTTCCCTGCCCACGGAAAAAATCTTGCGTGGGCAGGGAGAAAAATATACCTGGGTAGAGAAGGATATTCCTCATACTCTCATTTTCTGAATTTCCTCCAGTGGAAGTTCTGTGGCCGTTGATACTTGTTCATCAGAAAGCCCCATTGATAGGAGGCGGCGAGCTGTAGCTATCTTTTCTTTTTCCATACCTTTCGCCATACCTTCCTCACGCCCCTTTTCCAAAGCCGTATCTATAGAGTTCTTGACATCACGATAAGCCTTCAAACTATCCATATTCTTTTCCTCCCTTACGAAAGTTCAATATATTATTGTCAAAACAAATCGCTATGGGTTCCATTGTTGAGGAACAGCAACGTTAGTTTTTCGTCGTTTTGTTCCCATAGCATCAACCAATCAGGGGTTATATGGCATTCCCATATACCTTCAAAGTTTCCATGAAGTTTATGTGATTTATATGATGGTGGTAGTTTACCCTCATTGGCTAATTTCTCTACTGCTTTTTCAATGAGAACTGGATTTAGACCACGTTTTACTCCTTTTCGAAGAGACTTTTTAAATTTGTTTGTAAAGTCAATAGAGTATTTCATTGTAAGCACTGTTTGATCAAGTCGTGAGCATCTTTTGCATGATATACTCTGCCAGCTTTAACATCTTCTATGGCTTCTTCAATTCCACTTTTCTTTTCGGTTTGAATAACCCAGCCAAACTTCTTTGCCAGTTCCTTTAATAAGTTGAAGTCAACTTGCGGAACAGTTATAGTTGTTGTTATATTATTTATAGCTACATCCATATTGCTTTACTTTAATGTTATTTCTAATTTGCCGCAAAGTTACGACTTTTCCTCGTAACTTCCAAGTTTTTGGGGGAAAATATAGCGAGGGTGGTAAAGAAAAAAATAGGCGACTTCGGAATGGAGAGTCGCCTTTTGAATGTTGTTGTTTCGATGATGAAACAAAGGATTATTTACTAAAGTTTCCCACCTTTGTTTATAGGGCATTTTTGAGTCCTTAATGTTCCATCAATCCAACATTAATATAATCGGACATACGTCCGCCCTTTTCCACAAGTGAAGGTACAACACCTATAACACGTCCGCCTCCTTGGTGCATAACCTTGGCTATGCAGTTCATAAGTCCATGGTTGGTACCTCCAAATATTAGGTCGTGGTGTTTTTGTGCCATCCATTTGCCAAACTCCTCGGTAAGGCTAAAGAAGTCGGGGTCGATATGCTCGTTGGCAGAGCAGAATACTGCAATTTTCATAGCTTTATTCTTGAGCTTCATTTATTGTTCTTTGCTGATTTCCTCAATCTGCTTTATCATTTCGTCATTGGTCTTTTGCATCTTTCGGTATATCCACCATGCAGCAACTACACCAATGAAGGCTCCTGTGCCACCACCATAGAATACAAACCACATGCCAGTATCGGCATTTATGGCAATGAGATGAAAGCCTATTTCTATTAATAACCATATGCTCATGACTATTGTGGCTGTCAACATTATGACGGTTTGCTTGGCGCGACGTTGTTTCATCTTTACCAATTTCTCTATTGTGTCGATAAGGTTGTCGTGACTGTAGTCGCTGTCTTTAATAGCTCGCATATTGATGTCGTAGTCGCACCAAACATCACATAGAAGCAATATGACGAATGTGCTGACACTCCACCAAGACAAGTCGAAGTAGTACTTGGCGGCAAAAGCTAAGTATAGCAATATAGGGGTGAGAATAATTTCACCTATGATCATCCTCTTAATCCATGAGAATTTCTTCTTCATCGATTCAGCCATAATACGGCTGTTGATAATCTCTTGTTGTTCAAGTTGTTTCTTGAACGATGCCATCTGCGAACGCATAATCTCGAGTTCGTTGTTATTGTTTATCTTTTCCATATAGAATGATTTTTGTAGGTTGAATATTGATGATAATATAAAGGTTTTCCATTATCTTGTCGAATAATAGATAAAAATATTAACGTTAATGGTTATTCCTTCATTCGTTTCAGTTGTTCACGGATGCGCACCAATCTGACAGAAACATTCTTTGGCGTAATGCCGATGATAGCAGCAATTTCGTCGTAGCTGATGTCTTCGAGCCATAACAACACTATTGCACGGTCGAGAGGTTGCAGGCGGCTTATGCGTCGATGCAGAAACTGAGCCTGTTCTGATTTCACTTCACGGCTGTTGAAATAGTCTACGTCCATAGACAGCTGTGCCTTATGGTTGCGTTTCTTGCGTTTGTCGATGGTGATGCAAGTGTTCAGAGCCACACGGTAAATCCATGTTTTGATGTTGCTGCGTCCGTCAAAGGATTCCATGCCGTTCCACAGTCTTATGAGCACCTCCTGAAACATGTCGGCAACCTCGTCGTTGTCTTTTGAGAACATATAGCACACGGTATATATGGTGCTACGGTTGCGACGAACAATGTCGGTGAATTGTTGTTCGTTTTCTTTCATAATTTATGTCTTATTTGGTATTTTCTTTACCCTTTAGACTAAGGGTTGGAATGGTTTGCTACATGAAAAAGAAAAAATGTTTTTAATAGGTATAAACAGTTTGGGTCGAGCGCACTTCGCCCGACCCACTTATAATTATTATTACAGTTCGTTAATCCACTTGGTTAT
>ERZ1023633.376-NODE-376-length-19027-cov-7.829275_pt1 | contig 19027 bp, 11 predicted proteins | sample MGYA00380333_ERZ1023633 | MGnify/ENA primary metagenome ERZ1023633 (study PRJEB33179, sample SAMN07448972) | human gut metagenome | biome: Human-gut; feature: Human associated habitat; material: Faeces | host: Homo sapiens | place: India: Bhopal | collected...
AAATGTTGCAGTTTTTATCCGAATAATTTTGATGCGTCTGCCCTGAAAGAGCACATAAAGTCATCGTACCCCGACCGAAGTACATGCGTACCCCGACCGAGGGACATGCGTACCCCGACCGAGGGACATGCGTACCCCGACCGAGGGACGATGACTTTAAGATGCGTTTCTCATGACTTTTAAGCACAATCACATCGAATGAAACGAATTTTTCTCGACAAGAGCAACAATATTTTCTGTAAAATGCTTGCGTTAAAACAAAAAGCTGTATCTTTGTTTTCGAAAAGCTTGAAAAGAAACGAAATGTGTAATTAATCGAAAAAAGAGACATTATACTAAAGAAACATTAAACTAAAGAAACATTAATCGAAAGAGACATTAATCGAAATATAACAATTAAATACCTGTTTTTTATGGCTAACTTATTAGACGAGACCCAAGGCCCTATCAACGACAATGGTCGTGATGTGCATGTTATTGACCGCCAACTGCCGGTAGAGATAACCTACAAATCAACGCTTTTTGAGATTGCTCTGTGGGTAACCATTCCTGTGCTCACTCTGCTTTATGTGTTCACTATGGGTAGCCAACTGACAGACCCCACCATGGTGACTGTAATTGGTTGCGTGGGCGGACTGCTGCCTGGCGTGGTGTTTGCGTTTATGAAGATTTCGGCACGCAACTACTTTATGAAGCTCGAACAGCGCATTCAGGCCGAAGCCTCAAACATAGACAACTATCTTGAGCAGCGTGTGCAGATTCTGCAAAACGTGGTGGGGCTTGTAAACCGCTCCGTGGAGCTTGACAAAGACGTGATGAAAGCCGTGGCAGCCCTGCGTGGCGGAGCCATAAACGATGGCAACCGCAGCGAGGTGAACAGTCAGCTCAACATGGCTTGCGGCCGCCTGTTTCCACAGGTCGAAGCTTATCCTGAGCTGAAAGCACATCAGGTCATCATGGACGCCATGCAGCAAAACAGCTATCTGCAACGCGAGATCACAGCCGCCCGCTCCGTTTACAACAGCCGCGTGACACAATGGAACACCGACCTCTTCTCGTGGCCGACAAAAATGATTGTGGCTGCACGTCAAGGCTACACCACCCGCATTCCGTTCACGGCATCGGCAGAGACACGCGAACAGGCACGCGGCAAATTCTTCTAAATCGCATTGCCACTTCCTTTCAAAAGAGAAAAAGATTTATCCTCGTTTAACAACGATAAAGGGAAACGATTTGTTGCAATAAAAGAAAAACGAGGAAAGACTTTTAAGAGCGAAAGGAAGAAAAAATTTTATCAACGGCAAAAGAAAAAAAGACTGACCGATGACTAATGATATATACGATCCGTTGGACGAATATGTCAATACGTTTCGCCCAAAGTTTGAACGGGTAGCGAGAGAAACCTTTGCAGAGCTTGCTAAAGAGGCTCAGGTCGATGTGGAAGCCAACCATGAGACATGCAGCCGACTGTACGACACCGAGGATGAGATGGAAGATGTGAACAACAAATATTGGTGGGCACGCTTCTTCTGCTTCCTTCTGTGGGGTGGCGTGATAGCAGGTGCCATCTACCTCTACAAGAATCAAAACTCGCTCGACACCACAACCGTCTACCTCATCTTCATGGTGATGGTGGTGGCTGTGCTGTGCCTGCTCTTCAAGATACACCCGCTGATGAGCAGCTTGAGCGACGAGAACGATGACCTTAAGCAGCAGGCCCATGACATAGAGATGGAGGGATGGCAACAGATGGAGCCCCTGAACCGTCTCTACGACTGGGACATGCTGCCGCGCATGATCACGGCCACGGTGCCCAAGATAGAGTTTGACCCCTACTTCACCACACAACGTCTTGCCGACCTAAGGCACATATATGGTTGGAACGACCTCTTCAACGAAGGGCGGTCGGTCATCTATTGCCACTCGGGCCTCATCAACGGCAACCCCTTTGTGCTTTGCCGCACGCGCAAGATGGATATGGGTGCCAAGACCTACTATGGCTCGAAGACCATCTACTGGACCACAGAAGAGGAAGACAGCAACGGCAACCGCCGCACCGTGCAACACTCTGAGACGCTCACCGCCAGCGTCACAGCCCCCTACCCCGTATATCATGAGTGTACGCGCCTGTTCTACGGCAACACCGCCGCACCCGACCTCACGTTTACCCGCCAGAGCAGCGGTCTGGCAAGCCGCGAGGGGTCGCTGTCATACAAATGGCAGAAGCTGAAGCTAAAGCGCAAGTCGCGCGACCTTGACAACAACGACTATGCAATGATGACGAACGAGGAGTTTGAGGTGGCGTTCAACACCAGCGACCGCAACAACAACCAGCAGTTTGCCTTGCTCTTCACGCCGTTGGCACAGGAGAACATGCTCAAGCTGTTGCAAGACAGGAGCGCTTCTTATGGCGACGACTTCGACTTCATTAAAGACCGAATGATCAACATCATCATCCCGAAGCACATGCAGTCGGTAAATCTCGACATGGACCCGCGCCGGTTTGCCGACTACAACTATGTGAGGGCAGAGAGAGACTTCTACCGCATGAACGCCGATTTCTTCCGTTCCATCTATTTCGCGTTAGCCCCCCTGCTCTGCGTGCCCATGTATCAGCAGACCAGACCCATTGGCGACATGTATGTACACGGCATGAAGCAAGAGAGCACCTTCTGGGAACACGAGGCTATAACCAACCTCTGGGGACAGGACCGTTTTAAAGCCCCGTCGTGCGTAACCGACTGCATTTTGAAGACCCAGGAAGGCCCCACCGTCAACGGTTCCAAGGTCATCTACGTCTATGCCCACGGCCATTACACCGTTCAGCGCGTTTCTTACATCTCAAGATGGGGAGGCGACGGTCGCTGGCACGATGTGCCTGTCTTCTGGGACGAATATCTGCCCATAACGGGTAAAGGCACCATGCACCTGACCGAAGACAACGAGGCCGATGCCCCGACAGCCACACCCGGGCAGCGCGTTGACCGCATAAGAAAGGTGCTTTCAGCCACACACATGAAGATGTACAGGAAACATATAGCGTCAAGGTTGTAAGAACGGGCAATGAGCTATAGGGCTTAAGCCTGGCCGTGGATAAAGAAAAAGCGTTATCGACATCTTCGAAATGATAATTAATATTAACATCGCGCTTCGCGCTTATTATTTTTTTAAAACATTCTTGCGCTCCGTAGGTGCTCAGGCGCTTCGCGCTCGTTATTTTTTAAACATTAATTGTCATTAATGACCCATTAATTATCATTAATATGCGCTTCGCGCAAAAAAATTAATGTTTCATACTCAGCGAAGCGCCTGAGCACCCACGGAGCGCAAGAATGTTCAATTAATGGAAATAACTCCGCGAAGCGCCTGAGCACCTACGGAGCGCAAGAATGTTAAAAAAAATGCGCGAAGCGCAAAAATGTTTTTACATTTTCACACCTCCCTTAGTTCCTCTCCGTGGGCTTCGTTCCTTTGGTGTTCTTTCTTTTCGCCCATGAGAGCGAGGGCTTTATAAGGCAGCCTGTGGGACATACGAAGCGGCAATAAGGACGGGGCACCCACACCGAGAGCACAAGGAACCCCACGGCTGCTGCTATGACCCAGACAGAGGCCGAAGAATAGAGAAAGGCGGTGAACAGCTCATAGTCGATCCATGCCGTCCACACACCCGTGAGCAGCAACACCATGAGCACGCACCAGAGAACATTTTTGAACATCACCAATCCCTTGTTCAGGCGCGGCGACACACGAAGCTTGCGACGCGAGAGCTTGCCCGCCAGCTCCTGTGCAGAACCAAACGGGCACATGTTGGCACAATAATAGCCTTGCTTGCCGACCAAGGGATAGACCAAAGCCACGACGACCATGAGCAGCGGGGCGGCAAGGGCCGAGAGGGCAGCAACGCTCACGCCACCCGAAAAGAGGCGCATGAAGAGAGCATAAGACACGAAGGTGCCTGTACACAATCCCAAAACGACAACGTTCAGCACGAGCTGCACATAACGCCAACGACGGCTCTTTGTGAGAAGCGGCACGACGGCACCGAGCAACACCACGACCACAGCCGCGATGCCGCCAACGGTCCAACCGCCATCAGGGAAAGCCCCTGCGGCAGATGCCGTTGCCCCCGACGCACGGTCTTGTTCTTCAGCCGCCACATGCCGCCTGGCATAAGCCAACCCGCGGTTCATGTTGCCAATGATGGCCTTTGACGAGAACGTTGCTCCCGTCACGGCATCCACCTTCTGAGCCATGGCCTCGTCAACGGTTTTGCCCTTCCACCGGTCGAACAGCGTCTTGGCATAATCGAAGAAGTCAGGGGTCTCAGCGTTAGGCTCCGCCACGATGCTGTCTACCACCCCGTCTTTACTTATGCTTATCTTCAGCGGCACGTTGCCTCCATAGCCCATAACATCCTTTGCGAGCGGCTTTGTGTTCACAACGAAGCCACCGTCGGGCAGCACAACGAGCGTGTCGTTGCCATCGGCAGCCGCTGCTTGTGAGGCCTGCGGCTTGCTCCATTCGTGTCCGAAGAGTTTGCCGTCACGCACCGCCGCCGCCGTGGCTATGAGGAGCACGACGACCACAAGCGAAAGAAGACGTGTTAAAAAACTCTTGTTCTCTCTTTTTTGTCTTTTCTGCATTTTCTTTTGTTCTATAACTTTTGTAAGAGCAACCCCAAGGATAAAAATGTCTTTATAACATTAGGCTCAACAAAGAAGCCGTTTTTACCTTATCCTGATTGTCTTTTCCACAGCTTGGTGTTGCTAAAAAACGATGCTTAAAAAAGGACATACACCCTTTTTAGGCATGGCAAAAATACAAATAAAATGCGACAAACACAGCATCGGCAAAGAGCTAAATGGCCCTTCTTGGAGAAATTTAACAAAATCTGACATACAAACAAAGGCCAGACACGCCTCGTTGTGCATTGTCTGACCTTTGCCTTTAACAATAAGTTTTTGCTTTTAAACCTTTCTTTCGTTTTTTGGAAAAAAGGTTTTATTTATCGTCCCACACCCCGTTGATTATTATCTTGGAAGCGGCAATGCCGGCATTGCCCGTGCCGATAATGGTTGGATCAACCACAATCTGGTTTTAGTCATGCAGCATAGAGGTTTTGTTCACCATCGTGTCCTCTACATCAATCTCTAAGATCAGTATTTGGGGCGCAGAGTAAATTTTCTTTTCCATAACTTGTCGGAAGCGACGATAGACATCGCCTATTTTTTTGTTTATAACACGACCTTCTTGCCTCCCACAATGTAGAAGCCCTTCTTCAGACCCTTGGCGCTGTTGCCGACATACTGTCCGTCGATGGTGTAGACCTTGGCAGCCTCAACCGAAGCGTTGCCGCTGATGCTGCCGATAGACGTAAGCGTTCCGTCAATGTTAACCTTGACGTTGTCAAGGAAGAAACATCCACCCATGCTACATGAAAACTTGATCTTGGTCTCGGGTGTGGCATCCTTGATGAGCACCACATAATCGTTAAACGTCTTCTCCAGCGTCACGCTCTTTTCAGAGAGAGAGCCTCCACCCGATATAGACAGATTAATGGAGGTAGCAACATTGCGGTTCTGTGCCGCACGGAAGAAGAGGAAGGCATCGCCCTTGAGATTGGTAAGAGCAGGTGTGGTCAACGAAGCCGACATCTCTATACGCACACACTTGTCGGCCTTGCCGTTGCTTCGGCCCGAGTAGCTCCATCCGGCGTTGTCGCAGTCGTCAGAAGACAAGTTGCCGATGGGAGAGCCCCATACGTTAAAATTGCCGTCGTTGCCGCCTTTGCCCTTCATCTTGTCGAAGGTCTCGGTGAAGATGTTCTTGCTGTCAGCAACATTTTGTGCATAAGCGCCCATGCCGATAAAGAGCATGAGCAACATGAGTAAAAATTTACATTGTTTCATTTTCTCAATCATTATCTTTTTTATAATCTCAGTTTTTTCGTTTCTTTTCAAGCATGCAAAGGTATATGTTTTTTTCAAGAAACGCGAAAGGTTGTTATAGTTTTTTCATTAAAACGCGCCAAAACTTAAGGACATAAAAAAAGGGGCACCGCTGTGTCCCCATCTTTTTGTTAACCTTAAATCTAATACCATGAAAAACATTGCAAAGATAAGAGTTTCGTCTTATAATTGCAAGTTTTTCAGATGATATTTGTCAAGTTTTTTGCTTTCTTAACTTACTTAACTTAAGTTGAGCAGGTTTCCAACTTGCTCAACAACAAACAAGTGGACAAGAAACGAGTTGACACAAAGCGAACGCCTACTCGGTCTGAGGCACAAGCACCACGCCCTCCTGTTTCTTGCCGTCCATCATGATGCGCAGAGGCGAGCTGAAACGCACATGACGCACATACCGTGTTTCCTCCACAGCCGGCATGAGGTCGAGAAGATCCTTTCGGAAGAGTCCGCCGTCGGCACGGTTGGGGTCGACGGTGAAATAGCCCACGCCGAAGCTCGTGAGGTTTTGGAAGAAATGGGTGCCCTGACTGGGGTCCACGCGATAGTTTTTCAGCGCCACCTCCACGATGACCTTTGCCGCACTTATGTGTGGCCATTTCACGGGAATGCCCAGCCAATAGTCGCTTGAGCCCCAGCGGCCCGGCCCCACAAGCACATAGCCCCGTCCGCTGTCAAGAAACGTGCGGTTTATGCGCTCTATGTCGTCGGCAATGGCGGGGTTGTTCATGGCTGTGAAATCGTCGTCGGTCTTCACATAAACCACGTCGACCACGTCGTCGTTGATGCCGTGGCCCAACGAGTTGTGCGAGCGCAGCAGACAAGCCTCATCGGGCACGGCAGCCACGTCTTCATCGAGCATCTGCTTAGAGTCGACGATGGGACGGATTTGCAAGAGGTAGAACTCGCCCGTGCGGTCGTCGTTGAGGTTGCAGGCAAACTCGATCTCCACGGGGCGGCGCATGCTCTCGGCGCCGTAGCGCATGGACATCTGTAGCAGTTCGGGCAGCGGGAACACGTCTTGCTGAAGCACGGCAGAGAAGGTTATGACCTTGCGTCCACCCTCGTAGATGCCGTCGCGCATGACGTTGTCATAGGGGTCGTAGGTGGAGGCGAGATAGGTTATGGAGCCATCGCCCACAGCCTCCTTCACCTTTACGCGCTCTATGTTGAAACCGTCGTCGACCTGGAAATCGTTGCCCACATGTGTGGTGTCGAGCGCGTAGAAGCGTGTCTGTGTCTCGCGCAGGGCGGTCTCCAGCTCGCTCGTCTGCAACACCTGGTTAGGATGATATGGCGACACGCGCAGCGTCTGCCCGCCGTCCACGATATACTTGCCAAGACCCAAGGCCAGCGACGCTATGCCGTCTTCAGCCTGCTCGTCGCCAATGGGATAATAGTTGATGGAGCGCAGCACGCCGCTGATGTTGGGATAGAAGCGTCCGTCATATTGCTTGCCCACGACCTGCTGCAAGATCACAGCCATCTTCTCCTGGTCTATGACGTTGCTCGTGGCTGTCATGTAGGCCTTAGAGTCTTTATAATAGACCGAGGCATAGACGCCCTTGATGGCACACGCCAGCATGGAGAGCATGGCATACTTGTCGTCGAGCCACGGAATCATGTAGGTGCTGTAGATGCCTGCGAAGGGTTGGTAGTGGGCATCTTCGAGCAACGAGCTGGAGCGTATGGCTATCGGACTGTGCGTGGCATCGAAGAAGGTGAAGAAATCGGCTATCAGCGTGTCGGGCAACTGTGCGCGAAGAAAATGTTTCAGGATCTCCTCGTCGGGCGCATCGCTGAGCGCTATCTGGTAGAGGTTGTTCTGCTCCATGAAGCGGTCGAACACATCGGTACAGAGCACCACGGTCTTGGGTATCTGCACGCTCACACCCTTATATTGGTTGAAGTCGGGATGACGCTTTATCACGCTGTCAAGGAAAGCCAGGCCGCGCCCCTTGCCGCCAAGCGAGCCTTCGCCAATGCGGGCGAAATGGGAGTAGGCATCAAACTTCAGACGGTCAAACACAGCCACCACGCCAATGTTCTTCATGTGACGATACTGCACAATGGCATCGAAGATGATCTTACGGTGAGCCTGAACGTCCTGTAGCTTGTGCCATGTGACGTTCTTCAGGAACGCCGACACGGGGAAGATGGCGCGGGCAGAGAGCCAACGGCTCATGTGGTTGCGCGAGATGTGGTAGAGCATGGAGTCGTCAGGAATCTTGAAGATGTTGTCTTGCAGCTCTTTCAGACTGTGAATGCGCATTATCTCGGCATGGGTCTTGGGGTCGCGGAAAATGAAATCGCCGAAGCCCATGTGTTCCTCCAGCAGGCGGCGCAGGTCAAGACTCATCTTCTTCGAGTTTTTATCGACAAAGCGGAAGCCCTCGGCCTCAGCACGCTCACGGTTATGGGCCTCAGAGCTCTCGATGATGAGCGGCACATACTCGTCCTTGGCCCTTATGGCACGCAGCAGTTTGAGACCCGCCTCGGGGTCTTTCACGCCCCCTATGGGGAAGCGCACGTCGCTGATCACGCCTAACGTGTTGGCCGAATATTTGTCATAGAGAGCCATCGCCTCCTCGTAGGTGCGGGCAAGCACCACCTTTGGGCGACCGCGCATGCGCAGCGTGGCGGTGTGGCGGTTCAACGCTTCGGTTGAGAAACGTTGGCTCTGCAGGAGGATATAGCTATAGAGGTTGGGCAGAATGGAGCTGTAGAAGCGTATGCTGTCCTCGACAAGCAGAATCATCTGCACGCCGTCTTCATGGATGTCGTGCTCGATGTTCATCTTGTCCTCGATGAGCTTTATTATGGAAAGGATGAGGTTGGTGTTGCCGAGCCAGCAGAACACATAGTCGAAGATGCTCAGGTCCTCGTTCTGCATGCGGCGCGTGATGCCATGAGAGAAGGGCGTGAGGACCACACAGTGGATGTTGGGAAACGAGTGTTTGATGTCGCGAGCCACGGTGAAGGCATCGTTGTCGGCGTTGCCAGGCATGCAGATCACGAGGTCTATGTTCATGGTGCTCAGCACGCGGCGTGCCTCCTCGGTGGTGCTCACCTGTGTGAACGTGGGCGGATAGCGCAAGCCAAGCTCCATATACTCGTTATAGATCTTCTCCTCCACGCGCCCGTCGTCTTCAAGCATGAAAGCATCGTAGGGGTTGGCCACGATAAGGACGTTATAGATTCGTCGCATCATAAGGTTGACAAACGTCACATCCTTAAGATAAAACTGGCTAAACTCTTGTGGTATGTCGGTTTGTTGTATGCTCATAGGCTGTAAGAAATGTCTCTAAGACGGTTCGTTTTTTAATGTAATTACGGCAAAGGTAATGAGATTTTTCCATACCAAATCATTAATGTCATTTTTTTTGTCTAAATTTGCAACAAACAATAATTCTCATGTTCCCTCTCTTCAAGAAAGAAGAGAACGAATGTGAGAACGATTTTGAACGTTGGATTTATATTCTTAAAAATATGAGTACATTTGAGCGTATGCCTTTTCTTGCACGCAATGCCGTGTTCAAAAATGATGATTAGCGAGAAAGAGCCGATTGAAAAAATAATGGCTTATACAGGACAGTCGGAAAAAGAAATTCAGTCGCTTAACTAAGAAAGCGGTTTGGAGAAACTAAACAAATTGGATGACACACATATTAATTGTAGAAGACGATTTGGCCTTCGGCACAATGATGCAGACATGGCTGAAGAAGAAAGGATTTGAAACGAGCAGAGCCACAAGCGTGGGCGCTGCCGCACGGCTGTTGACGGATGGCACCAAGCCAGACCTGGTGCTGTCGGACCTGCGGTTGCCCGACCACGACGGACTGTTCCTGCTTGGATGGATGCGTAAGCGTGGACACAACGCGCCGTTTATCGTCATGACCAATTATGCCGAGGTGCAAAACGCGGTGCTCGCGATGAAACTGGGAGCTGCCGACTACATTGCCAAGCCCGTGCAACCCGACATTCTTCTTCAGAAGATAAAGGATGCATTGGCGCAGGCAGCCGACACGCCAGCAACAGCTGATGCCTCTACCCCGCCCCCTTCAACACCACACAAAGGCTCTCACAGCTCTTCAAACAAGAACAATGAGACCAAAGCCGGGCCCAGCTCTAACGTGCCAAGATACATTGAGGGCAAGAGCGAGGCCTCAAAGCAGCTTTACAGCTATGTGCAGCTCGTTGCTCCCACCCCCATGTCGGTGCTCATTCTTGGAGCAAGCGGCACAGGCAAGGAATATGTGGCACGGCGCATTCATGAGCTGAGCAGCCGTAGCGACAAGCCGTTTTTCGCTCTCGACTGTGGAGCCATTCCTAAGGATGTGGCAGCATCAGAGTTTTTCGGACACAAGAAAGGCTCGTTCACGGGAGCCGACAGCGACAAGCGAGGAGCATTTGAGACCGCCAACGGGGGCACGCTCTTTCTCGACGAGGTGGGCAACCTGAGCTACGACGTGCAGGTGCAGCTGCTGAGAGCCTTGCAGGAGCGACGCATACGCCCTGTAGGCGGCGACCGCGAGATAGAGGTAGACATCCGGCTGGTGTGTGCCACCAACGAGAACCTTGAACAGGCCGTGGCAGAAGGACGGTTCCGAGAGGATCTCTACCACCGCATTAACGAGTTTACCATCTACATGCCTCAGCTGCGTGAACGCGGCAACGACCTGTTTCTCTTTGCCGACCTCTTCATTCGACAAGCCAACGAAGAGCTGCAACGCAATGTGGAAGGATTTGATGCTTCTGCCGCTGAGATGCTCGTAAGCAACACATGGCCCGGAAACCTGCGACAGCTCAACAACGTGATGAAACGCGCTGTGCTGCTCACACGCGGACGGCTGATAACCACAGCCGAACTGTCACAGGCCATGGGACCGACCTTGCAGCAACAGCCATCGCTCACGCTTCATGACGAGAACGAGGAGCGCGAACGCATAAAGCAGGCCCTTCAACAGACAAACGGAAACAAGAGCAAGGCTGCACGCCTGCTCGGCATTGACCGCAAAACCATTTATAACAAGATCGAGAAATTGGGTATTGGCGAATAAGAAATGGATTCCACAAAAAAGTGCGGAATTATTCCACACCTTTTCCACACTTTTCCACATACCGAAAACAAGGGTTAAAAAACTTTACTGCTGATTATCAGCGATTTACATTTTCATGCCAATTTTGGCACGCTCGTTGCATTTTATTAAGTGAACGACGCAACAAACAACAAAGCAGTCGACAAACAAGTGTTCTTCTCAACAAGAGAACCTCCTCTACAAAAAGAGAAACATCTCAACAGAAGAGAACGTCTCAACAGAAGAGAACATCTCAACAGAAGAGAACATCTTGATAAAGACAAAGCTTGAGGGAGTGGCGGAGAAAGAAACAAAAAAAATTATTAACACTTAAAAAATTAACGAATATGAAGAAGGTATTTTTCGCAGCAATCGCAGCAATCGTAATGGTATCAGTAAGCAACGCATTTGCAAGTAAGAACATCAACGCCAACAGCGATATGGTAGCCATCCAGGCAGACACAACTGTAACCGACTCAGTTGCTCCTGCTGTTGAGCAGCCCGCTACAGAGGCTCCCGCTACAGAGCAGCCTGCTACAGAGGCTCCCGCTACAGAGCAGCCTGCTACAGAGGCTCCCGCTACAGAGCAGCCTGCTACAGAGGCGCCTGCCACAGAGCAGCCCGCAACAGAGGCTCCTGCCACAGAGCAGCCCGCAGCAGAGACTCCTGCCACAGAGGCACCCGCAGCAGAGTGATCCTCAACCGGTAGCCCTCTCAGCTGATCCCCCATCAGCAAAAAACGAATAAAGATAAATGTCAAAATTCGGAACAAGTAAGAAAATCATTACAGGCTATATCTTGCTGGCTGTTGTCATAGCTATCGCCACTTGGCAGGTCTATGACAACAGCCGCTTGTTTGTGGCTCTTAACAATGCGTCAGAACAGCTGTTAAAACGCAGAGACGTGGTAGATAGCCTCGTGTGCTCGCTGCTTGAGACAAACAATGCCGAACGGTCGGTGTTGCTTGGCGAAGGCAGCGAGTGGCCGCATTTTAACCGGTCGGTAGCAACGTCTGAGCAGATGGCCAAGCAGCTCAAACCGTTCATTGCCGACCAAGGACAACGCCAACGCATAGACACGCTGGTGGAACTTATACACATGAAACGCGAAAACACAAAGCGCGTAGCACAGCTTATGGCCTTTGACAACCGCGACGCTTTCTACCGAGACAAGGTGCAGGCCTTGCAGAGCGGACGCGACTCAGTGGTCATTCATTCAAAACTGTACGGGCAACACGGTCAAAGGGAAAAGGTGTATGAGATCATTAAAAGCAAACGCGGCTTCTTCAGAAGGCTGGGCGATGCGTTCAGACGACAACATGCCGACACGGTGGGCGTGACCAACATCTTGCACGACACCAAAGCCGACAGCACGGCACAAAGAATTAACATTGCCGACTCGGTAGCCAACATCTTGACCGACATACAGAACGAGGAACAAAGACAAAACAGCCGTCAACAAGAAAACGTGGCTGCAAGGCTGAACAGGCTGCAAAGGGTTAGCCTGCAACTGTCTCAGCGCACAGGTCTGCTGCTCGAACACATACAACGCGAAGAAAAGAACGCGCTGCAAAAAGCTCTCGGCCACGCCACGCAATCGCGACACAAGATGGTGGTGCGCATTGCCATAATAGGTCTGGTGGCCATACTTATTGCGGCCTTGCTCGTGGCATATATCTTGCGCGACATAAAACGTGAACGCAGAGACCGACAACGCATCGTTGAAGCGAAAACGGAGACGGAACGCATTATGGCGCAACGCGAACGATTGCTCCTCACCATCACGCACGACATAAAAGCACCGGCAGCATCGATAGCTGGATTTATCGAACTGCTCAGCGAACAGGTGAGCCGTCCGAAACCGCTCGCCTACATCGACAGCATGCGCCACTCTGCCATACACCTTCAACAGCTTGTTGCCGCCCTGCTCGACTATCACTTGCTCGAAAGCGGAAAAGCGGAACGACATGACGTAAGCTTCGTGCCACAACAGTTGGCAAAAAGCTGTGTGGAAGAGTTCAAGCCAATGGCAGCAGAGAAGGGCCTCGACATAACGCTCGGCACACTGACCCCCAACTGTGGCGACCTGTGGCGAAGCGATGCGTTCCGTGTGAAGCAGATCATGAGTAACCTCATCGGCAACGCCGTGAAATATACGGACAGGGGCGGCGTGAAGGTGGAAATAAGAATTTCGCCTCGACAACACCTTATTATATATGTAAGCGACACGGGACGCGGCATGAGCCAAGCCGACTGCCAGCGCATCTTCGATGCCTTCACACGTCTGCCCAACGGGCAAGGCAAGGAGGGTGTCGGACTGGGCCTGTCTATCACCCGCGAGGTGGTACAGATGCTCGGCGGCACCATAACCGTGACATCGAAAAAAGGCAAAGGCTCTTGCTTCACCGTGAGTCTGCCTATAAAGAAAGAAGAAAAGAAACAGAAGAAAGACGTTGAAGAAAATGTTGCATCTGTAGAAACAAACAGGTCTTCAACAGAAGCAAAAGAAGCGACAACAGAAATAAACATTCTTGCTGTTGATGACGACGCTCTTCAACTTGAGCTTTTCAAGGAGATGGCACAGAAAATTGGCGGAGCAAAACTTAACATCAGCACAACGACATCGGCATCAGAGGCCATTAAGCTTGCAGAAGAGACAAAACCGCAAATAATGTTCACCGACATAGAGATGCCGGAGATGAGCGGCAAGGACATGATCAAGCATGTAAAGAACAGCGACATGAGCACCGTTGCCATGACGGCCCATGACCCGAGCATCATGACAAGCCTGAAAAAAGCCGGCTTCTCAACCTGTCTGTTCAAGCCGTTCAATGCTGCCACGCTCGCTGCCACACTTGCCCAGATAACACGTCTGCCCCTTTCGGTAAAAGCGGCAGAGCAAAAAGCATCGTTCTTCGCACCTCTCACGGCCTTTGCCGAAGGCGACACGGAGGCAGAGCGGGAGATTCTTACACAAGTGGGCGAATCGATAAAAGAATACAGACAGATGCTTGAGCAAGGTCTGAAAAGCAACGATGAAGAGCAACAACGCGACAGCATATCGCGCGCCGCTCACAAAGCCATGCCGCTGCTCACCATGCTGAAACCCGGACAATGTAGCTGGCTTCAGGCCATAACGCCTGAGCACATTAAAGACTCATCGGCTGAAAACAGCACGGCGCAGGCCATGCGTTTAGAAAAAGAGCTGGAGGAGATAAGCAAAAAATTGAGAGAAGAAGGCATAGAAAACGCATGACACGTTTTTGATGTTAAATACAAGCAAGCCCTAACGACCGATTTGGGTTAAAGGCAGAAAAAGCGTGTCATGCAAACCATTGTGCAACTAATAAAAGTAAAAAACTGCAAAAAAATTTGGTGTTAACACACAAAAAAGCTATATTTGCAGCGTGAACATTACAGAAAGTCACAACTACCAGACCTTATTCTAAACAAAAATATTACTACTATGGATGTTGAGAAAATCATTCAAGACCTGGAACGCAGACATCCAGGTGAGCCTGAATACATACAGGCTGTGAGAGAAGTGCTCACCTCAATTGAGGATGTTTACAACAAGCATCCTGAGTTTGAGCGTGCAAAGCTTATCGAACGACTGGTTGAACCCGAACGCATCATAACATTCCGTGTGCCATGGACCGACGACAAGGGCGAGGTGCACGTCAATATAGGATACCGAGTGCAGTTTAACAGCGCCATCGGTCCTTACAAGGGAGGCTTGCGCTTCCACCCGTCGGTGAACCTGTCGATACTTAAATTTCTCGGCTTCGAACAGACATTCAAGAACGCGCTGACCACGCTGCCCATGGGTGGCGGCAAGGGAGGTGCCGACTTCTCTATAAGAGGACGGTCAGACGCAGAAGTGATGCGCTTCTGCCAAGCATACATGACCGAACTGTACAGAAACATCGGTCCTAACGAGGACGTGCCTGCCGGCGACATTGGAGTCGGCGCAAGAGAGATTGGATATCTCTTCGGCATGTATAAGAAGCTCACCCATCGCTGGGAGGGTGTGCTCACAGGTAAAGGACTCGAATGGGGAGGCTCCCGCATACGCCCCGAAGCCACGGGCTACGGAGCTCTCTACTTTGTAAAACAGATGCTCGCCACACGCGGTCTCGACCTCAACGGCAAGACGGTGGCGGTGAGCGGATTCGGAAACGTGGCATGGGGTGCCGTGAAGAAAGCCACAGAGCTGGGTGCCAAGGTGGTGACAATAAGCGGACCCGACGGCTACATCTATGATCCCGATGGCATAAGCGGCGAAAAGATCGACTACATGCTTGAGCTCAGAGCCTCAGGCAACGACATCTGCCAACCTTATGCCGAGGAGTTTCCGAACGCCACATTCTACCCTGGCGAGAAACCATGGGGTCAGAAGGTGGACATTGCGCTAACGTGTGCCACACAGAACGAGCTTGGCGGCGCTGATGCCGACAAGCTTATCGCCAACGGAACGCTTTGCGTTGCCGAGGTGTCGAACATGGGTTGCACGGCAGAGGCCGTGGAAAAGTTTGTGGCAGCACATCAACTCTTTGCGCCGGGGAAGGCCGTCAATGCTGGCGGCGTGGCAACCTCGGGATTGGAAATGACACAGAACTCAATGCGTCTGAACTGGAGCGAGCGAGAGGTGGACGAGAAGCTCCACTACATCATGCACTCCATTCACGAGCAATGCGTTAAGTATGGAACACAGCCTGACGGCTACATCGACTATGTGAAGGGCGCCAACGTGGCGGGCTTCATGAAGGTGGCCAACGCCATGATGGCTCAAGGCATCGTGTAACAAGCTAATGGATTCACTGAAGCCACAACATTGTGCTTCGTGAAGGTCTGTGTCAGAACGTACTCCATGACGACAAGGGCATCGCGACAGATGCTCCGCATGGTTTTAGAAAAAACATAAATATTAATAACGTGAAATTTAAAAGAACGGTATTATTAAGCTTAATCATGATTATGGCTTGCGCCCAACTGGCCGCACAGACACAGAAGGGTAAAGCCTCTTACTATTCGAAACGAGCCACAGGCGCACGCACCAGCAGCGGCGAACGACTTCATCACGACAGTCTGACCTGTGCGCACAAAACTTATCCTTTCGGCACACTGCTGAAAGTGACCAACCCCAACAACGGCAAGGAGATTGTCGTTAGGGTGACAGACCGTGGACCCCACCGACGCGGACGCATTATCGACCTTTCATGGGGCGCGGCTAAACAGTTAGGCATCCTGAACCATGGCGTAGCTATGGTCACGGTTGAAGTGGTAGACAAAAACAAGATACCATTCAGACCTGAACCTATGGAAATGCCTGAAATAGATTTCGAGCTTACTTCTGGTGCTCGTTACGCCTCGGCAGAATGGGCAAAGAAAGAAGTGCAGAAGGTGAAGAGAATTAATCATCACAGCAGCAGCCCGAACAAAAAAGACGTGCTTATCACAGCTAAGGCAGAAAACCCTGCCGTAGCAAATCGTCCTGCAAGAGCAGACAGGATAAGATGATAAGATAACCCCAAGAAAAAGCGGACTCAGCACCGCTCCATTCTAACAGAGATGTGAGCACGGTGCCGAGTCCGCTTTTTATGTTATGCTAATCAGTTATTAAACTGCATGAGCCACAGGTTGCGCTGCTCAAAGGCAGGATCGTAGGTCTCATAAGAGTTGACATCAAGGATGAGCTGTGTGGGTTTCTCCTTACCTGTGATAGATGTCCAGTTGGCCAAGCCGAGACCGTTGGGGTTGCCTGTCTTTATGAAGTTGGCGTAATAGTTGATGAACTGGTCAGACACGCGATAGTCTTCAGGCTGCCAGTCATACACGCGGTTGGTGGGCAGCGTGGCCATGGCATATTCGATGTCTGCCGAATGGACAGCTCCCTTGAACACATCGTTTTCAGGAATGGTCATCACCTCGTTCTTCTTGTCAGCACTTTCATCTTTCTTCTGCACGCCGCCAGCCAGACCTGCCACCAAGCCCTTGTCGCGCATCTCAGGACGCGGACGAGTGAAGCAATAACGATAGACGGGCTGTCCAGAGGTCTTGGCGTGGAGATAGCCAAAGAGCCATGTGCCGTAGGCGATAAACTGGTCAGAAGCGAAGTCGACGCCTGGCTTTCCCAGCACATCGCGGTCGGTGTTAAGGCCATACATCTTCATAGCCTCATCTGTCTTGTCGCCAAAAGCAGCCTCAAGCACAGGACGAAGGTTTGCCAGCGTGGGTTCCTTAGCACCGAGATAGGCCTGCGGTGTCATCTCCATGCTGTTGCGACCTACGAGCAACGGCACCTTCTGCTGATGACCGTTAACATAAGCATCGGTAGGATCCTCTGTAAAGAAGTAGCCATCAAGACAATAAGTTGCCAATCCGCCCGTCTGGGTCTTTGCCAGCAGTTCGTCGGCACTCATCTTGCGGGCCTCGGCAATGTTTTTCAATCCAATCTTTTTCAGCTGTTCCACACCTTGCTTCTCAGCATCTTTAAGTGAAAGCAAGCGTCGGCCACACACGGCTCCTGACGATGCCATAGCACGCGCAATCATGCCTCGTGTGAGAGGCGACACGAGCAGCGCGCTCACCGACATGGAACCTGCCGACTCGCCAACGATGGTTATCTGCTTCGGATCACCGCCAAAGGCCTCGATGTTTTCATAGACCCACTTGATGGCAGCCGCCTGGTCCATGAAGCCATAGTTGCCCGAACCTTTATAAGATGTTTCCTTCGACAGCTGCGGATGCGAGAAGAAGCCGAAGATGCCTTCACGATAGTTGGCTGTCACAGCCACGATGCCGTGGCGTGCCATCTGTCGACCCGAATAGCGCGGCTCACTACCCGACCCGGCTATCAGTCCGCCGCCATTAAAGTAGATAACCACGGGCAGGCGGTCGGTCATGGTCTTGGAAGGTGTCCACACGTTCAGGTAGAGACAGTCCTCGCTCTTCTTTTCGGCATCAAAGCCCATGTCGCCGAAGGGATTGCCCTGCATGGGGTCATCACCAAACTTCTTTGCGCTGCGCACACCTTGCCACGCCTGTAGCGGCTGCGGCGCACGCCAACGGTTCTCGCCTACGGGCGGTGCGGCAAAGGGCACACCCTTAAACACGTTAACACCCGACTCACAAACGCCTTCCAACACGCCGTAGCGCGTGGTGGCTTGTGGTCCTTGCTGTGCATGGCCCATCATTGCACACAGCATGCAAGCCATTAAGAACATCAGTTTTCTCATTGTTTTTATTTTTGATCTATTTTTGGTTATTGTTCTATCACAGAGTAATCGACATATTCGCTCTTGCCTCTACCGCGCTCAATCTCATCGACATGCTTCATGACGTTGGCTGGTGGACGTTTGTTCAAAAGTTCATTTTTCATGAAGTCCATATAAGGAGCCACATGCTCGAAGAACATGCGGTAACCCTCGCACAGGTAGTTCTTTCCGGGGTTGCCATAACGGTCTTTTATGAAACGGTTCTTGGGACACTCGCCGTTGCACGCAAACAGCCATTTGCACTCACGGCACTCTTTGGGCAACGACTGGCTTTTCAGTTTGCTGAACCGCTTTTGCTGGTCGCTATACAGCATCTCGGTGATGGTCTTCTCGCGTATGTTGCCAAGACGATATTCGGGAAACACGAAATGGTCGCACGAGTAGACATCGCCGTTAAACTCCATCACGCCGGCATGGCCACACTCTTTGACATAAACGCAGATGCCAGGTGTCTCGCCCACCCAGTTGGCCAGGATGCAATCGAACAGCTCGACGTATGTCTGTCCCACATCATGGCGCACCCACTCGTCGAAGATGGCGCACAGGAAGCGTCCCCACTGCTCTGGCGTCACAGAGAAGTCGGCAAGCGGAGCCTCATCGCTGTCTGTCAATGTGGCGAGATATCGCCCGTCATCGTGGTTGCCGAAGCGCTCCACGCTGCGCGTTAGCTGGCTATACTGTCACCCGTAGTCTTTACTCAAAAGGGATAA
>ERZ1023633.381-NODE-381-length-18939-cov-8.167549_pt1 | contig 18939 bp, 12 predicted proteins | sample MGYA00380333_ERZ1023633 | MGnify/ENA primary metagenome ERZ1023633 (study PRJEB33179, sample SAMN07448972) | human gut metagenome | biome: Human-gut; feature: Human associated habitat; material: Faeces | host: Homo sapiens | place: India: Bhopal | collected...
GGCAGAAATTTATTATTTTTTTATTGATATGAGGGTCAAAAGGTATTTTGCCCCTCATTTATGATTAATCGAATTGCATGCAAGCATGCATCGATGATACCTTTTGACCCTTTAATCATAATATACGAACTGCTGCGTTCCTATACAAAACCGGCAATTCTTTTCGCTTCATATATAATAGTACTTCTTTTCTCATCCGTAAATAGCAAATATTCACAAATTTATGAATATTTATACACATTTATGTATATTTTTTCACTTGCTTATCGTTTTGGAATGTTGTATAGTATGAATAGTTTAAAAAACACAAGAACATAAAGAGAGGATATGAACTTATGAAGGAAAAAGTTGTATTAGCTTATTCAGGTGGTCTTGATACTACCGCTATTATCCCTTGGTTAAAGGAGACTTATGATTACGACGTTGTCTGCTGCTGTATCAATTGCGGACAGGGCGAAGAATTAGACGGACTCGAAGAGAGAGCCAAATTATCCGGCGCTACAAAATTATATATCGAAGATATCACCGATGAATTCTGTGATGATTATATCATCCCTTGTGTACAGGCTGGTGCTGTATACGAGCACAAATACTTATTAGGAACTGCTATGGCACGTCCTGGTATTGCAAAGAAGTTAGTTGAAATTGCCAGAAAAGAGAACGCTGTTGCAATCTGCCACGGTGCTACCGGTAAAGGAAACGACCAGATTCGTTTCGAGCTTGGTATCAAAGCACTTGCTCCAGATATCAAAATCATCGCTCCATGGCGTGATGACAAGTGGCAGATGGATTCCCGTGAGGCAGAGATTGAGTACTGCAAGGCACATGGCATCGATCTTCCATTCGGAACCGATCAGAGTTACAGCCGTGACCGTAACTTATGGCACATCAGCCACGAAGGTCTGGAGCTGGAAAGCCCTGCTAACGAGCCAAACTATGATCACCTTCTTGTTCTCGGTGTTTCTCCTGAGAAAGCTCCGGATGAAGGCGAATATGTAACTATGACTTTTGAGAAAGGTGTTCCTACCTCTGTAAACGGAAAGAAAATGAAAGTTTCTGATATCATCCGCGAACTCAACCGTCTCGGCGGAAAGCATGGTGTCGGTATCATCGATATCGTAGAGAACCGTGTTGTTGGTATGAAGTCCCGTGGTGTCTATGAGACTCCTGGCGGAACCATCCTTATGGAGGCGCATGATCAGCTCGAGGAGCTTGTTCTTGACCGTGATACTTTATCTGCAAAGAAAGAGATTGGCAACCGTCTTGCAAATCTGGTATATGAAGGAAAATGGTTTACCCCACTTCGTGAGGCTATTCAGGCATTCGTTACTTCTACACAGGAATATGTAACCGGTGAAGTAAAATTCAAGCTCTACAAGGGTAACATCATCAAAGCCGGTACAACTTCTCCATATTCTCTTTACAGTGAGTCACTCGCAAGTTTCACAACTGGCGATCAGTATGACCACCATGATGCAGATGGTTTCATTACATTATTTGGACTTCCACTGAAAGTTCGTGCAATGATGAAACAGAACATCAAAAATAATGGATTAGATAAGTAATTCGCTTTTATTGATTAAAGGACGAAAGAGGGCAGAATACTTTCTTTTATCAGAAAAGAAGTATTGCGCCCTCTTTCTGACTTTATGAAAACTCCTTTCTTGTGGATATGTACCTATTCAGAATTCAGAAATTTTATTAATTTTTCAGGTGCGAAGATGTTTCTTTGACATTCCTTTGAATTTATGTAAGGCTAAGATATTGTTTACATTTTCTACGACTTTTGGATTGACCAGTATATAAATCACGCTGATGCTCAGACAGATTAATACAAACAGTGTAAACCAACCCCATTCACCGAGATAATCATAGATTCCAGCAAACATGAGGACATCTCTTAAGATACGATGCAACATGTATATTGGCATTGTATTCTGTCCAATAAAGGACAATTTTGTTTTTTCTCTTGGTACAAAGAACATGATTGCCCACGAAATCAGAAATGCTGCCCCCATCAATGAGAATCGTACGAACGGTCCTTCCATCAGGTGATCCAGTTCATGATAGGATATATTTTCATACACCATTCCAAGTTCATCTTTCATTTTTCCACCGAACAACAGTACCACAGCACAAATGGATGCTGCTGCCGGCACGACAAGTCTCCGATACGATGGGCGCAATGCCTTTTCCAACACAGGCTGTTCCATATAATATCCAATATAGAAAAACGGACCAAACGCCAATATACGTGACAGGCACAGGAAATCACCAACATTTTTAAAATAGCCTGCTACCAGAGCCAATCCGATATTCACAAGAATGACCGGAAGCGGTCTGCATCTGCGAATCAAAGGTATTGTAAGATACCATACGATCATGGCGAACAGATACCATGGAGCTCCGCTTTGGGAAAAGAAATTAATCTCCACGAAATCTTCAAATCCACAGATCGCATATACAATCTGAATGGCTATGACGAACAATATATATGCTTTGATCAGATACAATATCTTTTTAAAATTATACTGTCCGTTTTTATATATCTTTTTTGCAAAATAACCGGAAACAAACACAAAGAGCGGCATATGAAATATATAAATCAGACGTTTTACTACAACAAGCGGATTATCTCCGTGAATCGGCAGCAGGAAATGTCCCAACACTACCAGAAATATTAATACTGCTTTTAAATTGTCAAAAAAATAATCTCTCTCTTTTGTCATGCTCTCACTCCTGCTCTGAAACAACTTTCCGTATTATAGTCCCTTCGACAGATTTTGGCAACATTTTGGCTTTTTCTCTACTTAATGACGAATAATGCTTTCTTTTGCTTTTAAATTTTGTCACTTTTTTAACTGCCAATTTTCATGAATTATCAATACAAAAGTCACAATTATATGTTAGAATAAAGGCGTCTGAAAATGCAGGAGGTTTCGGATTTCGAAAAGTTAAGAACTTTAGCGCTACGCATCAGCAGGGGAAGCCTGTTGGTTCACGAGGTATCAGGTCGTCGAAAATTCAGCGGATGCCTGGTCGTAGATACGGACTGCGTAATATAACTACAAATATGATGGAAACGTCAAAACAAAAGGTTATAATCCGTAAATGAATAATGAATTGAATAATGGAGGTTCACTATGTGTGGAATTATAGGTTTTACTGGTAATATAAAGGCACAGGACATTTTACTGACAGGTTTGGAGAAATTAGAGTACCGTGGCTACGACAGTGCCGGAATCGCTTACTTTAAGGAGAACGGAAAAATTTCGATTCGAAAGACAGCCGGAAAAGTAAAAGATTTACGTGCGATCTGTGATGATAACGATGCGACCTGCGGTATCGGTCATACCCGTTGGGCAACGCACGGTGGTGTAACCAATGCCAATGCGCATCCTCATAAATCCGGAAGCGTATCTTTGATCCACAACGGAATCATTGAGAATTATCACGAACTTGCAACAACATACGAGCTGGAGGATCGTCTGATTTCCGAGACGGACACCGAAGTTGCTGCTGCGCTTTTTGATAAATTCTACGATGGAGAGAATCCTATTGAAGCGATCAAGGAAGTGATTCCTCTTCTGAAAGGTTCTTTCGCATTCTGTATTATGTTCGAAAATCGTCCGGGTGTTATCTATGCAGTCCGCAATGTCAGCCCAATGGTTGCTGCAACCAGCAAAGAAGGTTCCTTTATTGCATCCGATCTGACCGCATTTATCGAGTACAGCAAACGCTATTTTATTGTCCCGGAATATGCGATCCTGACAATGGAAGCCAACAAGATTGATTTACAGGATCTCAACGGAAATACGATTGAACCGGAATTTTTAGAGGTTGACTGGGATATGACTGCCGCACAGAAGGAAGGCTACCCTACTTTCATGCTCAAGGAAATCAATGAGCAGCCAGCAGCAATCAACCGTACCATCATGCCACGTATCAAAGATGGCTTACCAAGTTTTGAAGAAGATGGTATTCCGGATTCTTTCTTTGCAGACTGCAATGATATTACCATCGTTGCCTGTGGTACTGCCATGTATGCCGGAATGGTCGGCAAAACACTGATGCAGGATATCCTTGGCATCCCGGTTACTGTTGCAATCGCATCCGAGTTCCGTTACGAGCGTCCGGTCATCACTGACAAGAGTGTTGTCATCGTTGTCTCCCAGTCCGGAGAGACCATCGATACACTTGAAGCACTGCGTCTTGCAAAGACAAAAACAAACAAGACACTTTCTATTGTAAATGTGAAAGGTTCTTCCATCGCAAGAGAAAGTAACTACGTATTATATACACATGCCGGTCCTGAGATTGCCGTTGCAAGTACCAAAGCATACACCGTTCAGGCAGCTGCATTCTATCTTCTGACCTGCAAACTTGCGCTGGTTCAAAACGCAATGAGCGAGGCAGATGCGCGCTCATTTATCCGTAATCTGGAAAATGTCAGCGACAACATCGCAGAAGTATTAAAACTTTCTGATAAGGTAGAACAGTTGACAAAGCGTATGCTCAACGCTTCCCATACGTTCTTTATCGGCCGTGGAAGCGACTACACTCTTTCTATGGAAGGTGCTTTAAAATTAAAAGAAATTTCTTATATTCATGCAGAGGCTTATGCTGCCGGCGAGTTAAAACATGGAACAATCGCGCTCATCAGCGAAGGCGTTCCTGTTATTGCACTTGCAACACAAAGCCATGTATATAACAAAGTTATTTCCAATATCCGTGAGGTAAAAGCAAGAGGTGCATACGTTATCCTGCTTAGCATGGATGAGAAAATCACAGATGCAACTATCTGCGATACACATATCTCTCTTCCAAAAGTTCCGGAACAGTTCGCTGTATTTGAAGCAGTTGTCATTCTTCAGATGATTGCTTACTTTACATCAACCGGTAAGGGCCTCAACGCAGATCAGCCAAGAAACCTTGCAAAATCTGTTACCGTAGAATAAAATGTAAACGTAAAATAAAAGCATTCTGAGGCACATGCGAAAGCATGTGTCTCTTTTGACAAATTCACAACGAAAGGAGATTCATTCTTATGAAAAATATGAAAAAAATTTTAGTAAGCACAGCACTTGCACTCTCGCTTCTGCTCCCGCAGAATATATCTGCGGCAGTCACTCCGATAAATACAACGACCATCACAAGCATTGTCGATGTCTCGAGTGTGCCGGCTTCCTCTTCCTACGCGGTACCTACCGGGGAATATACAAATGTTGTATCTTTTTCCATCACTCTGCCATCCTATGTCTATGTTTCTGCCTTTTCAACCGTGAAATCTACTTATCTGAATGGAGGAAATATCGATATTTTTGCAGTCTATTCGGATGAAGGCTGTACCAGACCGGTCGCAGGCGACAGTTCCAGTAAAGTAGATGCCAATAAAAGAACTGACAAATACCTTTGTCTTGAAGCAGGAACTTATTACATAAAATTCGGCAAAAACCCGGGAGCACTTCTGAATGATAAAAGTTCCGGTACCTTCACACTCTCCGTTGGTGCCCAGCCTTTGGATGTCACCGTATCCAAAAATGCATCTTTGGACAGTGCGCAAAAAATAGCCACAGATAAACTGCAGACAAGCCTTTTATCAAATGGCACTCGCAGCCTGTGGGTTTCTTTCGAAGTACCATCCAAGACAACAGCAAGCATTCAGACTTCTCTTGCCAATCCACTAAGTACCGACAAAATGCCATGTGTGGAATCCGCTGTGACCTTATATGATACCAACTATAAAGTGATCAAAGACTGGAACATTCCAAACCGTTACTATGAGACTTCCAATTCCGGTTCTTTATCCCTTGCCGGCGGAACCTATTACCTGAAAGTATCCGGTGACGAGCATTATCTCATCAATAAATACGGCGATGTATTAAGAGAAAATACAGAAGCAAACTTTGGTATCGTAAACATGAAAATTACGACCCTGAAAAAGACATCCATTTCCAAACTTACCAATGTGAAAGGGAAGAAAGCAAAAGTTTCTTACAAAAAGGTAGCCAATGCAAAGGGATATGATGTTCAATACTCGACAAGCAAAAAATTTTCACAAAATGTGAAGACAAAAAATGCCGGCACTAAGACAAGTATTACGCTGTCGAAACTGACAAAAAAGAAGACTTATTATGTGCGTGTACGTGCATATACCATTGATGGAAATGGACAAAAGGAGCTCATTTCTGCATGGAGTGCTACGAAAAAAGTAACCATTAAAAAGTAAAAAGACATAACTTCTTTCTTAGCTTTTTTTGAAAATAACATTCTGTTTTCCCCGGTTGTTTTTCGTATCTCTTTTTATCCGATAGTGACATTTTTGAATTCTTGTAATACGAAATTCTTCATGATATGATATACTTAACTTTAAGAAACATTGTGTTGTGAAGAAAAAATGATTTGAATTTTCATTATCTATTATAAAGACAGGAGGAATTCAATGTCCGCTTTAAAGCACCTTGAACTAATAACAATTGAACAATACGAAGATCTTCCAGAGGATGCTCATACAGAAGTATTTGAAGGAATTCCTTACAATATGGCGAGTCCTTCACAGGAACATCAAACCATATCTATGGAATTATCAACAACAATCAACAATTACATGAAAAAGCGCCAGGGTTCGTGTCGTGTCTTTTGCGCGCCGTTTGATGTAAAGCTAAGCGATTCGCCTCTGACAATTGTCCAACCGGATCTGATGGTCATCTGCAATCCGGACAAACTCGATGGAAAACGCTGTAACGGTGCGCCTGATTTCATCATTGAAATCGTCTCCCCTGGAAATCCCGCCGACGATTACATCCGTAAACTTTACTATTATAAAAATGCCGGTGTACGCGAATACTGGATTGTAGATTCCCGTCGCCGAACCATTACAGTTAATTTTTTTGAACAGAATATTTTGAATGTTCAATATTCATTTGAAGCTACGATTAAAGTAAATATCTATGATGATTTGTATATTGATTTTTCAGAGATTGACGCGATATTAAATTGATATTTGAAATGATAGGGAAATGCCGGGAGGGTTCATCGAATCACTCCCGTTTATTTTGCTTGCAATTGTATAATTACCTTCCTTATATCAGTACCTTATAAATTCTCCTGTATCTGGATCAAACGACACATTTCTTTCCTTTAAGCACTCCTTTTTTATTTATAGTCGCAATCTCCTTGGCTTTCCAATCCTCTAATCCTAGTGCTTTCAGCATTCAGCACTTTGTTTTGATTTTCTTCCACTGTTTCCAATAGACCGCTCTGATTCTGCGTCTTGCCAATTCGTCCGTTTTCTGGAGAAGTTTCTTCATGTCTGCAAGTCTAAAATATTCTACTCATATTGCATTAAAAATCCATCATCTGTGCAATATCTCGTTCGGACACCATCCATTAGTGACAGTCTTTATCTGGTCTTATAATTTTGTTCTATTTTGGCAATGGTAATATATCCAAATCTATACTATAATCATCCCTATCAAATTGATAGGAATACAAAACAACCTATTACGGAAAGAAAAGGAGATCAAAATGGAAAACAGATATGAGTTAAATAAAGAACTGGCACAAATGTTAAAAGGCGGCGTTATCATGGACGTTACCACACCGGAGCAGGCAAAGATTGCTGAGGAAGCAGGCGCATGTGCTGTCATGGCACTTGAGCGTATTCCGGCAGATATCCGTGCAGCCGGCGGTGTATCCAGAATGAGCGATCCAAAAATGATCCAGGGAATCCAGAATGCTGTATCTATCCCGGTTATGGCAAAATGCCGTATCGGACATTTCGTAGAGGCACAGGTTCTTGAAGCAATCGAAATCGACTACATCGACGAAAGTGAAGTACTCTCTCCAGCCGATGATGTTTACCATATCAACAAGAAAAATTTCAAAGTCCCATTTGTATGTGGTGCCAAAGATTTAGGAGAAGCATTAAGACGAATCAACGAAGGTGCTTCCATGATCCGTACCAAAGGTGAGCCTGGTACCGGTGATATCGTACAGGCCGTACGTCATATGCGCAAGATGAACAGCGCAATCGCACAGATCAAAGGTATGCGTGAGGACGAGCTTTTTGAAATTGCAAAGCAGCTGCAGGTTCCATTTGATCTCGTTGCTTATGTACATGAGAACGGAAAACTTCCAGTTGTAAACTTTGCAGCCGGTGGTGTTGCTACTCCTGCTGATGCAGCTCTTATGATGCAGCTCGGTGCAGAAGGTGTATTCGTAGGATCCGGAATCTTCAAGTCTGGAAATCCTGCAAAACGTGCCGCTGCAATCGTAAAAGCAGTTACCAACTACACAGATGCCAAGATGATCGCAGAACTTTCTGCAGATTTAGGAGAGGCCATGGTAGGAATCAACGAGCAGGAAATTGAACTTCTCATGGCAGAAAGGGGCAAATAATGACCATTGCTGTATTAGCTGTTCAGGGCGCATTCATTGAACATGAGATGGCATTGCAGAAACTCGGTGCAGACTGTATCGAGCTTCGCAAGGCCGAAGACTTAAATCAACCTTATGACGGAATTGTTCTTCCGGGCGGCGAAAGCACCGTTCAGGGAAAACTGCTCCATGAGCTCGGAATGTTTGATACGATTCAGTCACAGATCAAAAATGGTATGCCGGTTCTTGCAACCTGTGCCGGAATGATTCTTCTCGCCAATAAGATTGACGGCGATGATCGTACACATCTGGCTACACTTCCAATGACCGTAAAGCGTAACGCTTATGGCCGTCAGCTTGGAAGCTTCCATACTACGGCTGAATTAAAAGGAATCGGCAATATTCCGATGACTTTCATCCGCGCACCTTATGTCGTATCCGCAGCCGATGACGTAGAGATTCTGGCAACTGTGGAAGATCGTATCGTTGCTGTACGTTACAACAACCAGCTTGCACTGGCATTCCATCCGGAACTGGATGAATCCAATCTGCTTCACAAAGAATTTCTTCGCATTGTCGCAGATGCCAAATAGACAAAAGGGAGCCACACTTCATCGAAGTGCGACTCCCTTTCTTATAACTCAATTTTACTTTTGGTGAAAAAGAGAAAATCCCTTCTTCTCGTATGGTTCTGATTTCACGGAAAGAACCTGATATCCGGTAGCATTCACTGCTTCTTTAACCTTTTCTTCATCCAAAGGATTCTCCGAAATAATCTCCGTTCTTCCTTTGCTGTGTGAAGAACTTACTTTCTTTACATCAAGTGCCTTTCTTATGGCCTCATTGACATGGCTTTCGCACATGCCACACATCATACCGTCAACTTCCAATGTTGTCTTTGTCATCTTATTCTCCTTACTGCTCCTGCTGCTGTGCATCCAGAAGCTTTTCAAATTCTGTCTGTGGCAGAGGTTTTGCAAAATAATATCCCTGGAAGTAATCACATCCGTGAGTCCGGAGGAAATCCGCATGTTCTTTTGTCTCCACACCCTCAGCAATTACTTTCATATCCAGACGCTTTGCCAGATCGATAATGGAAATAATGATGTTGTTTGCTTTACTGCTGCTGTCAATCTTACGGACAAAGCCCATATCCAGCTTTAAAATATCAAAATCATAGTCTCTGATCGTACTGAATGATGACAATCCGCTTCCAAAATCATCTACAAGAATCTTCACACCATCTGCACGAAGTCCAGACAGGAATTTCTGACCATTCTGACCAATCTCGGCATATGCCGACTCTGTCAGCTCATATCGAAATACCGTGCGTGGCAACTGCGAATCTTCAATCTCCTGACTGATACTTCCAATCATATGCGAATCCATCAAATCCATACGCGACAGATTGACAGAAACCGGAACCACAAGTTTTCCTGCTTTATCGCGTTTTTCAATAAAGTCATGCACACTCCGGTTTACAAACATATCCAGCTTGGAAATATGTCCACTATCTTCTAATGGTGGAATAAACGTCCCTGGCAATATCATACCATGCTGCGGACTGTTCCAGCGAATCAAAGCCTCCGCTGATGCAATCTTTCCGGTCTTCGCATCGTAGATTGGCTGATAGTAGACTTTAAATTCATTTTTCTGCAAAGCACTGTCTAAATTAACAAGTGATACACTCTTACCAGAATAATCCTTACGCATGCTCTCATTAAATACTGCGTACGGCTGTACATATTCATTTGTAATATACGCCTTGGCAAGTTTTGCCATATCACACATTTCCGAAATGCTTGAAGTATCCTGATCCGACACATAGTAGATACCGCACCGGCCATATATGTCCGTTTTTATATTACCACGTACCAGTGTTGTATGTAAAATATCCGGAAGCTTCGATAAGTCAAGATTCTCTACATCCACCAATGCAGCAAAATGATCCGCTTCCGTTCTCGCCAGAACCACCGGCTTCAGCGGACAATTCTGCATATCGATAACCGCCTCTCTGATCACACGGTCTCCTGTCTCATATCCGAACAGATCATTGATTGCTTTGAAACGGCGAATGTTGAAGAACAGTACTGCATAATTGCGATCTTTATTCTCCGCAAGCACTTTTGAGGCAAGACGATAAAAACCTTTTCGGTTCGGCGCTCCGGTAAGAGGATCTGTCTCCATCTCTTTTGTCATGTCTTCATTCACAAAGAGAATAATCCTCTCCTTCTTGTTCATCCAGAAATATGCATAGCGTTCTACTTCCTGCTTCTTGTTATGTACCGTAAAGAAATACTGATTTGTTCCTTCCAGCTTATCAATGATATTCTGCATCGACGCATAGCGTTCGAACATCTCCTGATCTTCGGTATACACTCTGGCTTCCTTCAGTTTCTTTACTGCTGCAGAATAATCCTGTTCCTTTTCTGCCTCAAGCCCTACATTCTTCCATGAATTCGAGCGCAGAAACAATATATTGCGATCTACATCAATGACGCCAATGGCCTTATAATCATCGTAAAACAATACACGATCAATGATTCGGTCTACATATTTCATAGTAATATCTCTGCCCAGTACATAACATTCTACATGTGCCGTGACAGGATTTTGGAACATATCTACCGATAAGTTATAACGACAAATCTGTTCACCCTTATATAAAAAATACTCAAACTCTACCTGGGTCTGACCTTCCGAAAAGCACTTAAGAAGATGTTCTCTCTCAAAGTTTTTCATAAATTTTTCCTGGTCATCCGGAAACGGAAAATGCGGGAAAATGCACTCTTCAAGCCACTTACGCACACCGCCCTTCTCATTTATAGACAGCTTATACTGCAGACATCTTCCACTGATAATCTTGCTTTCTGTCATGTCAATGTACAACGTATATACCGCATTTTCATTGCTGGACATTAAAAAGTTCATCCGATCACGATACAACTTCTCTGCACTCTTCTGCCGTTCCACGGCACTCGTCATGTCATGTAACAAAAGCGCCCTGCCATGGTATTCTTCCCATGTAACAGAGAACATTTCCGTTATGAAACTTCTTCCTGATTTCTCATCAAAATAAGAATTTTCTTCCGCACCTGCATTCTGCATCAGCTGCTCAAACTCTATCCAGTCCTTACATCCAAACACTTCGTATATTTTCTTTTTTAAAATTTCATGTACAGGAAGATCAAGAAAAGATGCAAATGCATCACTTGCAAAATAGATATCATAATTCTTTTCAGAAAAAATAACAGATAAATCTCCTGATTGATCTAGAAACTGTCGGTATGCCAGTGTCTCGCTCGAAATATCAGTCAAAGTAGAAAACATTACCGGTGCTCCATCCACCTCTCCCACTTTCTTTGTGTGCACACGAAACCAGACATCCCCCTTCTTTGGATGCTGCATACGATATGTCCGGTTTTCTTCTACCGGAGAAAGCTTCCAGTCACCAATCCCCTGATTGATAACAATTTCCTCCCCCACTTCCGGCTGAAGTGGTATGTCCACAGACACTCCGGCCGCATACACTTCCGGTGTGACACCCACAAAATCCGGCATGCCTTTTGAATAATAAAGGATACGTCCGGAATGATTCTGATTGAGCTTGTATATAATCAGATCTCCCGGCATGACTGTCGCCAGCCTGCATATTTCATCTACTGAAAATGGCATGTTATCCCTCCTTAGTTATTTATCCCGTAAATACTCTCATGTCATAAAAACCGTCAAAATATGATAGGTTTATACATAGTTTATCATAACCTAAAATGCGAAAAAAAACAACAAATTATGTATTACGAAATTTTACTAATTTTTTGTTTTTTAGGTAAAATTTAAGTAATTTATACTAAAGGAGTAGCATGCAGGTCATAAGGCATCCTCCCTAAAGGGTCCCTCCTTTAAGGAGCAGATGCCATTTTTAATGCAACTTCGTTGCCAGACATCTGCGTAGGTCATAAGGCTGTCCCTAAAGGGTCCCTCCTTTAAGGAGCAGATGCCATTTTTAGTGCAACTTCGTTGCCTGGCATCTGCGTAGGTCATAAGGCATCCTCCCTAAAGGGTCCCTCCTTATGACATAGGAAGAAGGCAGCCCTGCTGTGAGCCGCCTTCTTTACAAATAATCCATTATGGAATTATTTAACTATTTTACTGTCACTTCCATTGTGACTGTCTTGGTTTTTCCATTCTTTAATGTAACATTTGCCTTGATGGTTGCTGTACCAGCTTTCTTTGCTGTCACTTTACCATTCTTGTCAACCTTGGCAACAGAACTCTTAGAAGATGAGTATGTAATCTTGCTTACATTTGACTTATCCAATGCACTGCTCAGTGCCATTGTTGTCTTCTGGCCCTTCTTTAAAGTCTTTGCTGTGTTCTTAGCCTTTACTGTCTTGAGAACAGATTTTGTAATTTCATCTGCTTTCTTCTGGCTAACTAACTTGTAGGTTCCATTATTCTTAATTGTTACACTTACATTTCCAGAAGCACTTACTTTGTACTCTTTCTTGCTGACTAATACGTACTTCTTTGTCTTCTTATTGTATTTTACAATGCTAAGCTTGTTACCTGCTGTAAGGTCGGATGCATTTGCCTTTACTGTGTAAAGTACCTTTCCAGTTGCATCTACAACTCTCTGAGAAATTACGACTTCATCTGTTCCTGCTGCATCTGTAATCTTCTTTACCGTGTCTGCAGAAATGGTTGTCTTAGCACCAGATTTAGCAGTAGCGGTAACGCTTGCTGTTGCAGTTGTCTTTCCGGTTGCATCTGTCTTTACGGTAACAGTTGCTGTCTTCTTTCCGGAAGCATCTGTAATCTCAGATTTCTTTGTAACAGAACCGTCTGCCTTGGTTGTTGTGGTAGTCTCAACCTTGCTTCCATCCGGCTTTGTCTCTGTCGTAGTCTCTGTCTTTGTGTCTGATGATGGCTTATTTGGAGTTGTTGTTCCAGGAGTTGTAGAACCACCGGTTGATCCGCCTGTGGAGCCACCATTGTTACCAGAGTTTGCGTCTGCGATAACGAAACCATTGGCATCGACTTTTGTCAACTGACTTTCACTGGCTTTTGTTCCAACAAAAGCATCGAAGTAAATCGTAGAGTCTACACTTACAGCTTCACCAGCAGGATTTGAATTACACCAGATACCAAATGCCTGCACATTCTTTAATGCCTCAGCATCAAGTGTTCCTTCCTTCTTTCCTTTGAAAGCAGAGAACGGAATCGTCAGTTCATATTCACCAGTTGTCTTTGCAAGATTTGTTAAGTATACTTCGAACTCTTCTCCACCAGCTTTAATCTGTACAACAACTTTCTGTCCTTTTCCATCCAGTTTTGTCCAGAATTTCAAAGCATTATATTTTGAAAAATCTGTATTTGAGAGCTTTGAATTTACCAATCCAGTCCATACTTCAGAACCAGTAGTTTTTAACTTATAATTGAATGCTGCACCATAAGTACCATCTGACTTATGTGTTTTATCCAAAGTAAAGGATGAGCTGCATCCTGCTGCTGAATTTCCGCTATATGCAGCATCCAAAAGGCCTTTGCTTCCTACATAATAATCAAAGTTTTCTAATACATCTGCCGGAGCTTTGTCTTTTTCTTTTCCAATGCTCAGGTTTTCAATCGTAGACAATATATTTCCATCTGCAACCAGCTGAATCTGCGCCACATCTGTCTTACCGATTTCTTCCATAATTGCCTTGGTTAATTCTGCTGTATAAAGTCCATTCTTTTCATCTTTCGTTGCAACGAGTGTTTTAATCTTATTTGTGGCTGTATCTTTTACAACAAATGATACCTGCGATGCATTCGATACATTTGCCTTTAAAGTAGTTTCTTTAAGAATTGCATCCATATCAAATGGCGCAACCATGTATCCACTGGTTTCTTTATAATTTTCGGACTTTGCTTTAGCAAGTTTGTCAATATTCTTGTAGAAATTTGTACCCTTACCAAATATGGAAGAATCATCATTGTAATAAGAAATGAAGTCATTGATCATTTCCTGTCCCAATGTATCATTGTACTTATATGGTACATAGAAGTTTGTATCACTGAAGTTTGCCCATACCAGATAATATGGCATATCATTCTTCTTCGCAATATTGCTTACTTCCTGATACCAGTTCTTTCCAGATTTTGCTTTACTGACCGGATTATTCTTTACAAGAAGACCTTCATTATCACTTCCATCTTTTTTCATAACACGTGTACCAGTCTCTGAAATTGCAGCCAGTTTATCGTGTTTTTTGGCAACAGATGATACTACACTACATGTTGTATCCAAGCTATTAAAGAATGAAGTATCTGCACTTGCCGGGTATGTATTAAAGTCATTGTAATAATCAAATGCAAGAATATCTACATAAGCATCTCCAGGATATGCTTTCATATAGTCTGCTTCTGATTCCAACGGTCCATTTGGAGAATATACATAAAGCATATTATGTACGCCCTGAGATTCAAGATAGTCTCTTGTATATGCATACAGACTCTTGTAACTTTCTGCTGTATTGGCACTTCCCCACCAGAACCAGCTTCCTGTGTTCTCATGGAATGGGCGGAAAATTACTGGTATATTGTCTTCTTGTAATTTATTTGCATATTTTGCAATGGTATTCAAATATGCTTTATATACCTCATTCTTCTCACCACCCGGTAAGATTTTCTTTAAAGAATCACCTGATGTATCTTTTGACTCATTAAAGTCACAATTGAAGAAATTATATGTTCCATCCTCATTTTTAGTAATCTTTGCATTTGTAAAGTTTGGCATATGTGCAGATAGTGTAACAATTGCTCCGTTTGCAGCTGCATCCTTGCTGTACTTAATCGAATTTTCAAGTGCAGTTTTTGCATCTGCTCCACCTGCTTCACTTCCAAATAAACTAAGCGAGTCGATACCGAAAATACCACTGACAGAACCTGTCACATCTTTAACATCACCAAGTTCTTTTCCACTGACAGAACGGCTGACATCATTCTGATGTCCAAACAGTACCTGATCACTTTCAGTCAATCCCTGCAGATATGCATATAATGCCTTTGCACTGTCTGTAGCATTTGGATCTGTCATTGTCAGGGTTTTACCTGTAACTGCATCTTTTGCCTGTGTTCCGTCTACATTCGCTGTTTCAGTAATTTTTGTATAATCAGCACTGGCATCTTTTTGAGAAAGTGTCAGATTATCAAGGTACACGTCTCCATTAAAACTGCTATTAACACCAATGAATCCAATTGTTACATCTTTCAATGGTGTAGTAGATGGAGAAAATCCCATTGTTACAGTAACTTTCTTATATCCATTTCCTGCATCAACCGCTTCTGATGTATCAATATTACAATCCTTGTTAATTGTTCCATCAGAGAAAAATTTCATTTTAGAAATATTGCTGTTTTCAGGATAGATCAAATCTACACTCAGCTGATTATAATTGCTGATATCAGCTGGAGTCTCTGGAGTAAACTTTACTTTTGCCTCGCTCCAAGTTTCCTTGGAATTTGCAGTATAATCAAGACTTACCTTTAATCTGCCATCCTCTCCATTTGCATCATAAGCAAGGACCGGTTTTGCAGCTTCATTTCCACCATGGAAATACTGATATCCATCTTCTCCTGTCCACTGTTTAACCTGAGATTCATCATTTAAATTAGAAAGAACGTTTGGCGCCTGTTTAACCAGTTCCTGCTTATCACTGGATAAATTTGTCAGTACCACATTTGAAAAAGTAACGTTTCCCTTAAACCCTGTTCCTACAATAACGAATTCCACATCCATTAAAGCAGCAGGTGTAATACCTGAAAATTTTACTTTTAAATCCGCTGAATAATTGTCTCCATCCTTTTGGAAAGAGTCTTTCTGTAACCACTGACAATCTGTGCTATTTTTCCAGTCCCATTTCTCGCCTAATTTTGTCGCACCCTGAATATTCAAATGTGCCTTATCTGTACTCAAAGTTTGATAGGAAGCCTCATCAATTGTAACTTTAGCAGTTAATTCATACTCCTCATTAACATTTCCGACGGAACCCTTGATTCCTTCATCGTATGGAAAAACAATCTTTCCATTTCCCTCCCAATCCTCTTTTTCCAAATTTGTAAAATCAATATTTTCTTTTGTTTTTGATGTTTCACTTTTATATAACTCTGTTCTGATAATAGCTGAAGCAGATGCCTCATTAGTTACTGACACATCTGAAAACGAAATAGAACCTTTCGCTTTTACACCAACAACTTCAAAGTCAATTTCCATCAGCTTAGAAATTTCATCTACCTGATATGTAGCTTGTATATCTGCTACATACACATCGCCATCTTCTTTAAAACTAGATTTTTTTAATTCAGTAACCGCCGACGGTTTAGTATACCCATTCCAATCAACAACTTTAGTAATTGGTTGTACCTTAATATACCCATCTTCCCCTAATGAATCATATGTATTTTTATCAATAGTAGCCTTTGCCTTCAGTGTATACTTAGGATTAACTTTGATATCATCATTATTTGTAAATGCATACTTTAAGGTATACCTTCCGTTATTATCTTCCCATTTTTCTTCACTTAATTTAGAAAAATCAATCTCTTGTGCCTTGCTCTCATTACTTTCATATACAACACCACTTGTCTCTGCTGCATACACTACCTCATTCTGCAAAAATGTCATCGCCTGTGGAGTTAACGATCCCATCATTGTTGCTGCCAATGTAATGGCAACGATTCTTTTACCTAACCTTCTCATAATTCATATTTCCTTTCTTCTCGTTACTACGAAGAGAGGTCCTACCCATTTGCTTTGCCCCTCTTAAATTAATTTAATTATATTTGCTTTGTTAATTTAAGTCAATTATTAGTTAATTTGTTTTTTCTTTTTTGTTACTTTCTACCTTACATTTTTATTTTTTAGTTCATTTTCGGCCCATAAATTATAAATTTTGCACATGGTACCTAGGTACCAATTTTCAACATCTGGTACTTTGGTCTAATCTCAAGAAAAAAAGACATATGGCAAGGTAAGAAATTCCCTGTCATATGTCTATTTTCAACCAATCATCATAAAGAACACCCGCCTATGCTTCCGTGAGCATTGCTTTTTCTGCTTCCTCGTATTCTTCTTTCGTATATTTTGTAAGAATCTTCTCTTTTGTTAATCCAAGCGAAATCATATTCTCTATTGCTTCAATCCTCTTTGCATGTCCTCCTTGCTGTATTCCATTCTGAACACCGCTCTTATAATGATCGTCCCATGCCTTGCACATATCCGTCACCTCCCTTTCTTCATCCGGTCGAATATTTAAACCAGCAAATACATTGATTGTTTCAACTGCTTCGTTCTCTAAATTTCGAAATGCAGCATTTGTTGTAATTAATGATGCCATTGCTTCTTCATCATTTGCCACACGCAATAATTGTAGCACTGGTCCAAGCGAAGTGTTAAATTTGCTGAAATCTGAAATTTCACATGGAGCTATCAGATTAAGTTTATAATCCGACACATATTGTAAAACAGATTCGTCACTAATTCGTAGCATTTCATGCAGACTGCGTGGTGCATCCCAGTCCTCGCACCCCCAGTAAACAGTTAATGTAATGACTGGTGTTAATTTATCTTCTTTTGTCTGCCGTCCATAATTAATGGCATCATAAATCATATTTTTGATTGGCATAGCGTAATGAATTTCCGACTGGTTTTCTACACCTATTATTATGTAAGTGCAGTGATCGGTTGATTTCACAACCACATGTTTTAATAAGTCCCGCCATTTTTGCAAATGCAATTCTTTTTTACTGATGCCAAATGCGGAGAATATTTCCGTTGTATCCTGTTCCTTCAGTTCCCCCGGAGCTATGATTTCTCGCCCATCAAAAAGAAAATAATTGCACAAATCAGCAAACCTCGCATTGTTTGCAAGAAACTCATGTGCCTGAATGTCTTTCTTCCCCATTCATGTTCTCCTTCCCTCTTCAGTTGCTTAAGGAGAATTCGAGTCGGCCATAATACAAGAATTCTCCCTGCTAAAAATTGAGATATTAAAAGCATTGAAAATTCCTGATTTGATGAGACAACCCACCCTGCTGCTCATAGTTTCTGATCTGCTGTTACAATATGCTATCTGATGAATCAACCCCTTTTGACCATCATTTCATTATATGCCAGAAATTCTATACTAATAAATGTTTTGCATGGATTATAACATGATACGCCTGTTGTGTCATCTGTTTTTTATTCCAATTATAACATTCGCAACATTGGTTCTAATCAACATCAAAAAAGGGCACATGACAAAGTTATAAGTTAATGTCATGTGCCTATTTTTAGTTTTTCTTAATTTTTGTCTACTCTACATATTTTTATGATTCAACCAGCATTGCTTTTTCTGCTTCCTCGTATTCTTCTTCCGAATAATCCTGAAGTATTGTCTCTTTCGCAACCTTATATTTTATCATATTTTCAATCGCTTCGATTCTTTTCTCTGACCGACATTAACTAAGTAAATCCTGCGAGCCTTCTTCCCTTTACGCATCACGTTCCTGCTTGATATGTTTTTCCTGATCATA